>VTLG01007427.1_pt1 | contig 252966 bp, 276 predicted proteins | sample 4694571 | NCBI WGS metagenome assembly VTLG01 (sample SAMN12604809, study PRJNA352737) | marine metagenome | biome: ENVO:00000447; feature: ENVO:00000209|ENVO:00000569|ENVO:01000036; material: ENVO:00002151; isolation source: viral sequences binned using virsorter ... | reverse complement strand
CTCCCCAACCTACTGCAAAAGCATGTCCGGGTATTTTTGATCATATGAAAGCAGGATATATTATACCTATGTGGTCTGATATGTGTTTTAGGTTTCATGAAGAGGAGGACAGGGTTTATCAAGATGGGTGGGACTCTTTATTACCAGATGTAATTACTAAACATATACCTAAGATGGTAGAAATGCACGATTATCAACAAGTTGAAGGTGTACCATTTTTAGAAGACGGATGTCCTGCATTAGTAAAATTAAATACACCATGGTATGTTAATGTACCAAAGGGTGTTAGTTTATTTTATACAACGCCATTTTATCATATTAATAGTGATTTCACAGTTGTGCCAGGCATCATTGATGCAGATATTGATCATTTGCCAAACAAAGAAGTTAATTGTTTTATTAAATTAAATAAACCAAATGTAACAATTAAATTAAATCAAGGTCAACCGTTAATGCAAATAATTCCTTTTGTAAGGGCAGACTATGAATTTGATAATAACATACCAAAATTTAATAAAGAAGACGAATTATATATAATGGATATAAAACATAGGACAGAAATAACAGATAATTTTACGTATGATCCTATAAAAAAATTACAAAGAAATAGAATTCCAAAGAAATACAATGTCTAAAAATTTATCAACAGGAAACCGTGATTATAGTGAGGAAAAGTTAAGAGAAGATCCACCACCTTATTTTCATAGACCGCCTATTGTACTTCAAATGGAACAAATAGGTATAGGTATGTCGGTAACTACTTTACCGGTAATATTAAGTATTCAAAGTAGATACCAAGATTTATTTTTAAAATGCCACGAGCATCATCTTCCAATATTAAAATATTTTATAGATGAAAATAATCTTTATCCTTTTTATGATTCAAATGCAGAAAAATTAGAAACAGATCCTATTTTTATAGGTTCGATGGCTCAGCAAGTAATATCTTACAATACTTCAATGACTATTCATGCTCCGCATCAATGTCATCCGGTTGATCATTACTTTCATTTAATAGATGGTAGAATAAATGTACCTATGGAAGAACGAAATTATCCTAAATTTCCTGTAGAACAAATAGATTTGTCTAGATTTAATTTACCTAAAAAATTTGTTACAATAGGACCAGGTACTACTAAAACTATTTGCCAATTACCAGCTCATACAATAAATGACATAATAACATATTGTAAAAATAAAGGGTATGAAGTAGTAATATTAGGAGGAAAATATTTTTTTAATTTGCAAATAGGCGATAAAAAAATGTCAATAGGACCACGATTTCATGATGAATTAGATTTAACAGGATGTATCGACTTGATACATAAAACAACATTAGATGAAGCAATTGCAATATTAGACAAATCACATTGTTATATTGGGCCCGAAGGTGGATTAATGCAATTTTGCGGAATGACCGACACTCCAATGATTATTGGTATTAACGGATGGACACCAGAAATGCGAATGCCATATAGACATAATGAATTAGGATGGGAAGCATATCCTGTAATGCCTGACGAAACATTAAAATGTAGATTTTGTATAGAAAATACTATTCATGCTAGAACAGTTAATATAATGATGCAATGCTTATACGATGATTATAAATGTGTTGAAGAACACATGACGTTTGAAAATTTTAAACCACAATTAGATAAAGTTCTTTAAAAGGAAATAAAATGGAAGATAAAAAGAAACAGTTAAAAGAAACTTTGCCAGAATATACGATTGAAGAAAAAGAATACACAACTATGCCAAAAAAATGGAAGGTAGATGGAAAAAATCGTTATATAGGCGAACAAGATCAATCCGGTAAAATGTGGTACGAACATATATATCAATATGATGATTTGATCGATAAAGAAATACAAGAAGAATTAACAAAAATAATTACTGCACCTGGTTGGCAATATGGTCATATCGGAAATCATAGATATGAGGAATGGTCGTATAATTTATCTGATAAAAAATATGATTCTAAAGAATATGGAGTAAAATTTTTAGATCAACATTGGGAAATGTCTTTTAATGGCGATGTATTGTATTCGTGGCAACAAAATAATTTTAGAGTACATGATTTATGGAAAGCAATTCGGGTTAAACTAGCAGAAGAATTTGTTGACATGGAATTAGATATTTTAGATTGTTCTGCTCATGGTATCACAGAAAGTAGATTTGGCTTGCCCCATGCAGACGATAAAGATGGACATATTTGGAATGTATTATACTATGTTAATCCTATGTGGAAACCAGAATGGGACGGAGCAACAGTATTTTATAAAGGTGTAGATACATTAAAAGATAGTGAGCCAGAAATTATTAAATCTGTGTATCCAAAACCAGGACGATTTTTATTTTTTAGTTCTATGATACCTAGGACAGGTATGCAACCAAATAAGTTCTTTCCAGGATTACGTACAACATTATTATTTAAATGTATGAATGTAAAACAAGGATTTGAGAATGTTTAAATTTTTCTTTAATAAAAAAGAAAAAGATATTATTTTTAACATAGACCATAAATGGAAATATATTTTTGATAGATATCCTCCACAAGCGGCGGCAAACTATAAACATGAATATATTAAACACCCACCACCTGCTAGGTGTCCTGGGTTTCAAGATTTATATAAACACGGTTATGTTATTCCTATGTGGTTTGATCTACAAATTGCTTTAGGTCCTGCAGAGCAATGGGAAGGTCAAGAAGTTACACTTAATTCAAATGTTACCAATGAATTTTGTTCGTGGCATTATCCTGAAGTTGCGACTGTCCGTCCTCACATGCCAGATAATTTTTTTCATAGTATATTAAAATTACATTGTCCGTGGCAATGTAAAACTCAAAAAGAATATGCTGTTATACAAACTCCAATGTGGTTTCAATATGACAAAAATTATGAAGTTATTCCTGGTGCATTAAACACAAACTATCATCACGATCTAATATTTCCATTATTTTTAAAACGAACTAAACCTCTTACTGAGTTTAGTTATATAACATTAAAAGCAGGCGATCCTTTGATGTGTATTATACCTGTAGAACGAACAGAAAAAACAGTTGAACTTAGATGTGGCGATCCTGATATGCAAGCAAGTAAAGAGTATTATGATCAGGCAGTTAATCTTAGAAAAGATTCACATATAATGTATAGGGAATTTGATGAGCAACATAGGTAATATCTTTTCTGATTGTTTTTTGGCAGACACAACTTATCCTGATCATGAACAATATAAAGATCAATTAATAACTTTTATTAAAGATTATGATACTAAGAATAAAATAAATGAAAAAGATTTTGTATCTACTCATATAAAATATAATATAGCAGAATCTGCTCCTACATTAAAGTTTTTTGAAGAAGCAAATAATGTTGTATTAAATAATTTAAAAGAATATTTTGAAGCATTAATAATTGATCTATATAAAGTTTTATGTTCTCGAGCTAAAGATTCTAATTTTCAAGACGGAATATGTGAGGTTACCGAAAGTTGGTATCATATAACAAAAACAGGAGGTTATCACGATTTACATAATCATGCACATTCGTCTTTTTCTGCTATCTATTTTTTAGATGTTTCGGAATGTGATTATAAAAATGGTAGTATAAGATTTTATAAACCATTTAATACCATTGTTCCTGTAAATGACATAGGATTAAATTGGATCCAAAATGATTTAATAGATTTTATTCCAAAAAATGGACAAATAATAGTATTTCCTGGTTTCTTAGATCATTCAGCAATTCCATATTATGGTAAATCTAATAGATATGTTATAGCAGTTAATGCAAGGATAATACCATGTTAATACCTCCAAACTTACTTACACCTCGCATAGCCCAACCTAATGTCTTTAATCAAGATGATTTCTTTGATACCGCATGTTTAGAATATATTAATCATCTTATGGATACCGAAAAATGGGAATATGCCTGGGTTGGAGATCAAAAAAAGCCTAAAGCAACAGATGTGCGAAATACAAAAAATATTATTATTGAACAACATAATGATTCTAATTATTTGTACCAAACATTAATGCGAAGATTTGTGGATGCTAATAATAGATATTTTTGTTATAATCTTTCAATGATATACGATGTATTTTTATTAAAATATGAAGCAGATAATTTTTATAAAGCACATTTAGATATAGGTGGTAATGCTACTAATAGAAAATTATCATTGATTGTGCAACTATCAAACGAAAATGAATATACTGGAGGTGATACCCTTTTACATTTAAGCCATGAGCCTGTTTGCATTAATAAAAAATACAACTCGGCTACATTCTTCCCCTCATACTTACTACATGAGGCAACACCAGTATTCACTGGAACTAGATATGCCTTAGTTTCATGGGCAACAGGAGAGCCATTTAGATAAAAAAAGGTTGACTTCTAGTATCCTAGGTAGTATAATACTAGTATAATAATTAAACACTTGCATAGGAGATTCCATGCTAAGACAACTTCAAAATCACAACGTCAGTTTTAACGAAGTAGATGAAGGACTTAGGCACTTCTGCAATTTAGGTGCACCATGCAAGTGGTCAGAAGATCAAGGTGCTACTCACACCTTGCACACCATGGACGGATATCGTCCAGCTCAAGTATTCAAAACATTTGCTCTTATAGGTACCGATGAAGATGAATTTGGTACTATTGTTTGGGAGCGATGGCAAATCCGTAACATTGAAAAAAATATAACTCTTGTATGAAAACAACAGTTATACTATTACTTGGATTTTTACTAGGTTATGCATACAGTTTTATTAGTGCAGACTGGTATTCGTTCTGGCATCTTAAATTCATTAAATTTTGTAGATGGGCAGAATTACCACATGAAGTTTGGGCTTTTATGGATCAATACATATTTTTTGGAGCCTTATAATGTTAATAACAAGACAACGACCATTTATTAAAAAGAGCAAAAAGCTCTATAATCGTAAGCAAAATCGTAAACTAAATAAAGTGAGGTATATATGAGCCATCCCGGAAACGATTGGTTAAACGAACTTCGTTATGAAGAACAGTTGGAAGAAGAAGATGACAAACTTCAAGACGAGCCCACGGAAAGATCTAGAACAAGATCTAATTGATTGTCAATTTATTAAAGATAAAATAAGGAGTGAATATGGATATGCTACAAGACTCTATGATGCTTTATGCAATACTAACTGGTATCACGATAGTCAGTTACATGGCAATGGGAATGAAGATGACGCTTGGCATTGTAGTTGGCGTTATGCTGGGGATTTGGTCGCAACACTCAGAGGTGGCGGAGCAAATTATCTCGACTATTACAGTTCAGGTAATGAGGGACTTATCTCAACTGACATCGCTGACGATTTAAATAAAATTGGTTGGCGAGGAATTGCATATAAAGGTTGACATTTTTAATCTTAGGTAGTATAATATATACATAAAGTAAATTAGTTAACATTAACTAGGAGATAAGATGGCCAAGAAAGAATACAAAGACAGGTTAGGCGAACAATTAAAGCATTTAGAAAAGGTGTTAACGACTAAGGAAGAAAGACCGACAATGACGCTCGGAGATGAAGTAATAGAGTTAGGCGGAGTTAAGTATAGAACAGTTAACCTAGGTTCAAGGAGATAACATGGCAGATTTAACTTTCCAACAATATGTAAGGGCACAACAAAGAAAAGCAGATAAAGTTGCAGAATGTATGCATCTTCAAACGTTAGACAAGGAAATGTCCCCACTAACAAGAAAGATGCTTGATAAGAATGTAGCATACATTATCCGCAGTAATAGATTGTTAGATCAAAACGTTAGGCATTGGACTCGTTGGGATAAAGAATATAGATTACATGGATAAAATTGTAAAAGAAAACGCCGGGTATTTACAATATACTCGGCGTTCCGTTTTGGATGATATACCTGATAACTTTGCAGAACGTATAATGGCAGGTTCAGGAAAAGGCGGAGGAGTTAAAAAAGAAAAGAAAGAAGTAAAAATACCAGAAGGATTTACAGTAGCAATTAATTACAACAAAGGCGGATACCAAGTAATTCCTAAAAAGGATGTATGAAATTTTACGAAATTAAATTTTTAGTAGACACAATAATAGATACTACTTTTATTAAGGCTGTAGATTTTAGTGATGCAGTTAAACAAGCAAATTACTTTGCAGGGTTAAGCGAAGGTGTTTCAGTTAATTCAGTTAAAGAGGTAACATGGCAGGAGTAGCCGTTTTTATTGGAGTTATATTACTTGTATGGGCCTGGACTTGGGTCGTATTGTCATAAATAATTTTAGCTGATGAGGGTGGCGGAGGTGCTAGGATGCGGGTAGTCAGCACATTAACATTAAAAAAGGAATCATTATGTTAGTTTCACACACATTACCAATTTACTATTGGCGACAGGTATTGTTTTATTGCAATAACTATCCCAATACGTCTGTAGTGTCAACGGTAGCACGAGTGATTCCAAACCACTAAGTCAGGGTTCAAATCCTTGCAGGCGTGCCAAACAACGGGTAGGCTGAGCAAGAGTGAGCTCAACGGACTGTAAATCCGCCGCATTATGCTGTGAGGGTGCAAATTCCTTCCCTGCCCACCAATCATATGTTACCAAATGAACTTAAACAATTTTTAATAGATGGACAAAAGAGTACAAAATGTACTGACCAACCTTGCCAGGAATGTATTAAAGATCCGTGTTGTACAAACCCTGGGCCTGCCTCGTTAGAAAATGTTATAGAAATTTATAAGTTATACAAGCAAAATAAGTTACCCTTCCCTAAAGATTTATCATTTAAAGAGTTCGTAGAACAATATTTTACAGTACACGAACATCCCGCAGATAAAACCTTCGTTATTTTTCAACCTAAAGTTATTGCTACTGATGGCACATTAGTAGATTTAAATAATACCGTAGGTTTTCCTGTATTTCTCGAACCACCTAATGATATTCCTATTACCATAAATTATGGATGTGTATTTAATAAAAAGAAAATAACAGGAAAACCTGCAGATGTATATAAAACTTGTATGCTTTGGTCGGAAGATAGATTTGATGAGGTAACAACCTTGCCGATAGGGTGTATAAACAACTGTATTATCAAAGGATTTGCAAATAAAAGAACAGAATTAATAAACAAATATTATCCGAATAGTTCTATTAAGTACCATGATAAAAGATAAATATTTAGGAGGAACCATATGGATTTATTTGCAGTAGACGAACTAGTAATGATGGGTGTAGTAGCATTTTCATCTACGTTCATATTCTTATTCAATTACAGACAAGATAATAGAGACAAATATGCAGGACATAGAGGTCTGATTGTCTTTGACTGGTTTATAAATCTTGGTATGGCAGTAACAGGTTACTTACTTGTTACGATAGTTTTTTCAAATATTCCACAACTTGCACCTTATGCAAGTTATAAGTATCCGGTGGGATACTTGTTTGGATTAACATCTAATGTAAGTATTCCTATTGTACTTAAATGGTTCCAACAACAAATAACTAAAAAACTTACGCAGATTGGAAAAGCAAAGTAAATTAAGTTAGGTTAATATGGCAGAACAAAAAACTACAAAAGATACTGTTCAGACGACGGTAACTACAAATGGCGAAGAAGAAGTGAAATTTGAACCTGTAAAGCAAATTGAGAGTGAAACCTTTGAATCAGTCAAAGGCATTAAAACTTTAGATTATATTATTATTGCTTTATTAGCATGGTTAATATTTTTCATTCTTCCCGACATGCAAGAAAAAGTCGACTGGATCGAAAAAGATTTAAACTCAGTATTAGTACAAAGTGAAAGATATAAGGCAGCCACTAGAGTTATGTCAAAAGGCAATGCATGTGCTGAATGTCATTTAGATCCTGACCATTTAATTTCGGGTTTGCAAAGTACATATCCAAGTTTCGCAGACTTAAAAGGATTTATGTCTGTCGGACACCAAAAATATTACACAATGACAACTCCTATATCCGACACTGAGCTGATGGAAATATATAGGACGTTGAAGTAATGTGGGAACCCTATAGGAAGATTTTTACAACAATTAGTATTTGCGTACTACTAGGCGTCGGAGTACCTTCTAGTGCAGGCAATCCTGCTGATGAAATAGCCGGTTATCCTCCTGGAAAAACATCCAGTATTAATTATTACAAAGATAAATTTGAAGGAATAAAACAAGAACTTGAAGCATTAAAAAAGAAACATGCTGAACACGAGCCTCCTCCTTATAAACTAGGTGAGGAATACAAACCTACATACGGACAAACAGTAAAACGTATTCGAGATCGGGGATATATGATATGTGGTTCGTATAACGATAAACCCGGATTTAGTCAAAGTTTTGGTACAACCCATTGGGAAGGCTTTGATGTAGATATTTGTACCGCAATTGCTATTGCAGTTATGGGCGAAGATTGGGTAATGAAAACCGTTGAAGTTGACGGTAAAACTAGATTTGAATATTTATTTGATGGTACTGTAGATGTTATTAGTGCTACAACAACATGGACATATTCACGTGATATAAAATGGCGTATAGAATTTTTACCTACAACATATTATGATGGGCAAGGGTTTATTGTACGTAAAAGTTTAGGTGTTAAAAGTGCAAAAGACTTAACCGGAGCAAGGGTATGTTATAATGAAGAATCTACTGCCGCACAAAATATCAAAGATTTCTTTGATCTTTGGGATGTATACTTTATTCCTGTACCACTAAAAGTAGGCGAATCTGCACCGGATGCTTATATGGATGGCGAGTGTGATATGTTTGGTTCTGATCGTTCAGCACTAGCGGGTAAAAAATCTATATTTTCTAATCCTAAGGCTCATGTTATTTTACCCGAAGTTATATCAAAGGAACCGTTAAGTCCAGCAATAAAATATGGGGACCAGCAATTTTCAGATATTGCTAGATGGGCAATATATGTTTTATTTCTTGCAGAAGAGTTTGGTATAGACCAAGTTAACATAGATGATTTTACTAATCATAAAGATCCGTTGATTCAAATGTTTATGGGCGAACAAGGCAATCTAGGTGAAAAACTAGGTATTAGCAATACCTTTGCCTTTGACATTATTTCTATTATAGGAAATTATAGAGAAATATTTGAAATGTATTTAGGTAAAGAAACAAGATTAGGTCTTGACAGAGGACTCAATAGATTGTATAATAAAGGGGGATTGTTGTATGCCCCGCCATTAAAATAAATATTAGTATGGCGGTAATATAAATGGCAAATACTTTTCACTTGGCAATTCTTGCAGGTGATTTAGATACGGCAATTGATTTTTATTGTAATGTGTTAGGATGTACAAAAGGCAACTCAGAAATTAAACCTCCTGATTCATGGTGTGATATAAATTTTTGGGGAAACGAACTTACATTGCATTCTTCATGCGGTGGAGATGTAACAGGCGAAAGGCATAATGTTGATATGGGCAATGTGTCTGTGCCGCATTTTGGTGTACATCTTGATGCAGGTGTATTTAAGTCACTTAAAGAAAGATTAATACAAAAAAATATAAAATTCATTGACGAACCTTATGTAAGATTCAAAGATGAACCTTTAGAACAAGAAACGATGTTTATAGAAGATCCAAATGGCAATGTTTTAGAAATTAAAACAATGGCCAATCCTGATGAACTATTTAATCAATAAAATAATATGCACAGATATACAGCAGAAATAATATATCATTTCGAATGCGATCTATGTCATTTATGGTGGAGTTATGCTGTATCTCCGACTAAATTAACTAATTATAATTTAACCCTTCCATCTGACGAAAAAGTACATTGTATGCATTGTGGCCAAACAAAAAATGTAGAAATTAAGCCTAATAGTATTATAGATGATGAGGAGAGAGTTAGTGGTATATGAGGGGATTAATATTAGGTTGTAGCATATCGGCCGGTACACATAAACTAGATCATTCAAATCCTTTAGGCGAAGTTGTTGATAATCAAATAGGTTGGTATAATTTTTTAGGAATATCTAATTTTGTAGTGTATTCGTTTCCTGGAGGCGGGTATTTAAATTATGCAACATTACTAGATAAAATAGACATATCTAAATTTGATTATATATTACTACAAGAATCATTTGAACCTAGATTTTTGCTTACAAATAATGATGATTTTAATTTTACTAAAGCAAACGATATAGACCATTATACGTTAAAAGATAGTTGTAAAACAATAAGCATTAGAAGCGAAAAAGAAACAACAGATAACCAATTATCCTTTGCTCGCTTTGCGGTTGCTTACATTAGTTCTATTAACAAACCATGTGCAATGTTTCATTGTAGACGAGATACAAATCAATTTAATTATGGTAATATAAAGGTATTAGATGTAAAGCCTTCTATAGACGAAGTAATATATAAAAATCCAAACTACCATAATGAAATGTATATGGAACTAGGTCCGTGGCAACAAGGCGGACAAATTATAGGACATCCTACGTTAGAAGGTAACAAAGCGATAGGAGAACTAGTATCAAAGCCATTACAAGAATGGTTAAAAACAATATGAAATATGCATTTTTAATACCGTCAGGGCAACAAATGGTACCTAATATATTGTTTCAACAATGGGTACCTTTTCAGGAATGGCTTGCTAAAAACGAAGATGGTAAAATTATTAGTATGGTTGCATCAAACCAAGTCGAAGGTAGAAACAAATTATTAACACAAGGTAATCAATCTAACCCATATGAATTTGCAAAAACAGTAGAATGGTTTATTTTTATAGATGCAGATATTAAATTTTCTTTGCAACAAATGCAAGAATTAATGTACTCAGACGAAATGTTTGTGAGCGGATGGTATATTTTTAATCCTAATAATCAAACTAGTTTAGTAGGTTACTGGAAAGATGAACCTACAGTATTGTCACCTAAGGAAGTTTTAAGTCATAAAGAAATATTTGAAGTAGATCATGTTGCAGGAGGCTTCATGAAAATACATAGCAGTTTAATTCAACAGTTAGAATTTCCGTTTTATTATGTTCCTAAGATAGAACGACCAAGCGGCGAAACAACTTGGGTAACAGAAGATTTAGTATTTGCAAGAAATGTATATGAAAAAACTGGCGTCAAACCAAAGGTAATACCAACACTTAAAGTAGGACATGTCAAATGGGTAACTATATAACTTTAAAATACGGCTGTAATCCACATCAAGGATCAGCATCAGTAGCAAGTGCAAAACGCAATTTGCCTTTTACTGAATTGAATGGGCAACCAGGATACATTAATTTGTTAGATGCAATAAATGCATGGCAATTAGTTAAAGAATTAGGTAGTGCATTAGGATTACCTGCGGCAACATCTTTTAAGCATGTTAGTCCTGCCGGAGCCGCAGTAGGCGAAACTATAACAGATGCATATAGAAAAGCAAGGAGTGCAGATCCTAAGTCATCCTTTGGTGATTTTATAGCACTTAGTCATAAAGTTGATTTAGAATGTGCAGAATATATTAAAACAGTAGTATCAGATGGAATTGCCGCACCCGCATATGACGATGATGCATTAGAATTATTAAAAGAAAAAAAGGATGGCAAATATTTAATCTTACAAATGGATGCTGGGTACCTACCTCCTCCTATTGAAACTAGAGAAATTTATGGAGTTGTTTTTTCGCAACAACGGAACGATATTATATTAAACAAAGAAACATTAATAACTAAAATTGTAACAAAAAATAAAGAACTATCAGCTATAGCACAAAACGATTTAGTATTGGCGGCTATTACTCTTAAATATACTCAATCAAATTCTGTAGGTTATGCATTAAACGGACAAATGATAGGCATTGGAGCAGGCCAGCAAAGCCGTATAGATTGTACAGAGTTAGCAGGTAATAAGGCAACAACTTGGGCAAAAGAACAAAAACTCGACAAGGTATCGTTAGCCTCAGATGCATTTTTTCCATTTAGAGATAACATAGATTATGCCGCTAAATGCGGAGTAAAATATATAGTACAAGCAGGTGGTAGTGTTAAAGACAATGAAGTAATTGAAGCCGCCGATGAACATGATATGGTTATGATTTTTTCAGGCATTAGACTTTTCCATCATTAAATTATGATTGATAAAAACCCAGTTATATGTGTGGTGGACGGTAAATTATGTATTAATGGCATAATTTTTGAACTTCACGAGCTACGAGAATCAAAAGAATATTTACAAAGTATAGGAGCAGAAGAAGCACATTTCTATCCTGAAGACGAAGATCAAGCCGATGAATTACATGAAGTAATTATAAAAATGGCAGATGCATCGCCTGAGGCATCTGGAGACGAGATAGCATCTTATTATTTGAATTAGGAGAAAATATGAAAATTGTTATTGGGTGTGATCATGCTGGTTATGAGATAAAACAATCAGTTAAAGATGCATTATATACATCATTAATGAAAAAAGACGATACTACACGTTTTCATGACGTAGGATGCGATTCACTTGATAGTGTACATTATCCTGAATATGGAAAAACGGTTGCTGATTGGGTAGCAAGTAAAGATGCAGATTATGGTATACTCATATGTGGAACAGGTATTGGAATGAGTATAGTTGCTAATAAAATAAAAGGTATTAGAGCCGCACTTTGTCATGATGTTTATACTGCAATGATGGCTAGACAACATAACAATGCAAATATATTATGTATGGGGGCAAGAGTAGTAACACCATACCAAGCAATTAATATTGCAAATACATTTTTTGAAACAGACTTTTTAGGTGGTAGGCACGAAGTCCGAGTCAAAATGATTGATTAAGGAGAAAATGAAATATAGATACAATGAAGGAGAAATTCTTAAAGAACTAACGGAATACATTAATAAAACATACGGTGAACATTATGCCGCTGATGATTTTCAGATACAAGATGTGTTTAAACACCTTAATATTGCAGAGCCTTTCTGTAGAGCAAATGCAATAAAATATCTTTATCGTTTTGGCGATAAAGAAGGCAAGAATAAAAAAGACTTGCTAAAAGCGTTACATTATAGTATACTATTATATCACTTTAGCGGAATGGATAAATGAAAACACTTTGGACAGAACAGTATAGACCTAAAATTGCGAGCGAATATGTATTTCGAGATAATTCGCAAAGACAACAAGTAGAAACTTGGATTGCAGAAAAGTCAATTCCACATTTATTGTTTAGTGGCGGGCCAGGTACAGGTAAAACTACTTTAGCAAAAGTTTTATGTAAAGCATTAGAAGTTGAAGATGCGGATGTATTACAAATAAATGCTTCAAGGCAAACAGGAGTAGATGATGTAAGATATAAAATGACAAATTTTGCAAGCACAATGCCTTGGGGTGAATTTAAAGTTATTTTACTAGACGAAGGAGATTATCTATCTCCTAATGCACAAGGAGCATTACGTGGAGTAATGGAACAATATCACGAGGTGCTTCGATTTATTATAACCTGTAATTATCCACAAAAAATTATTCCTGCAATACATTCAAGGTGCCAAGGTTTCCATATACAAAATTTAGATCAAACAGAATTTATTGTTCGTGTAGGCGAAATACTTGCAAAAGAGAATATAGAATTTGAAATAGATGTATTAGATACATATGTAAAAGCAACATATCCTGATTTACGTAAAACCATAAACAATGTGCAATTACATTGTATAGATAACAAACTTATATTACCAATAGATGTAAATAGCTCAGATGATTATAAACTAGCAATGGTTGGTTTATTTAGAGAAGGTAAAATTAAAGATGCAAGAAAACTTATATGTGAACAAGTTAAATTAGACGAATATGAGGATGTATTTAAATTTTTATATAGAAATTTAGAATTTTGGGGCGACGAAGACAAGCAAGACGAAGCAATTCTTATAATTCGCAATGGATTAGTTAAACATGGTATGATAGCAGACCCTGAAATTAATTTATCTGCAACTTTAATCGAATTAGAAAAGTTAAAAACAGGCTAAATATAGTAACGGCCTTGGGAGTATTATGCCACAAGAATTCGAAGCAATCAATAACAATATAAACTCAATACATGGTAGTGAAACACTACTCGATCTTCTATTAGAATGGGAAGATGTTTTAGATAGTTTAGACATTTATGCATTTCAAAACTGGAAAAAAGGTGAGCTAGTTGACGGTCCCCAAGTAGAAAAATATTGGATTACATGTACATTAATGTATCCGTATAAGTTAATGCCCGATCCAGATGCAACAAAACGTCTTACAAAACATGGTATCAAGTGTAGTTTTAAAGAAGATCATTATTTAAAACCTGCAAAACTTGTACATCCCGAAGATGCTGAACCTAGGGCCAATGAAGAAAAGTTAACTGATGGAGGACAAATGAAACCTTCAGAAGGAAAACGCCGGGCAAAACTTATAAAACTTCCATGTTGGTTAGTTAAAATAGAAATTCCTAGACATTTTATTGATGAATTTTTAGCAGATACTGCCGGTACATCAGGTGATGAAGATGTTGAATTAGAAGATGTTAAAGATGCATATGATGAAGGTGCAGGCGGCGAAGAACAATACCAAACTGCACCAGATCCTAATATGGCGGCACAACTTCCAGAATCAGTTGTACGTGAAGGACTTGAACCAAATGATTTGCGAGATGTAATCGACAATGTAATAGCAATTGATACATTTCAACCAAAATTAGGATCTGAAGAAGAGACAATTGTTACATCATTTAAAGTACTTAAATATGAACCACCAGCACAAGATCTTGCACATTTTATTGAACAAGGTGGTTATGATATTTTAGATGTAGAAGTATCTCCAGGATCAGACGAAGATGGTAATTATCTTGTATTTGTTGAAATTAAACGAGATAAAAATTACATTATGAAAATGGAAAACATATTAAAAGATGTTAAAAATATTACTAATATCGAAGATTGGAAATTTTCATCATATAGACATTCCTTACCAAAGGATTTTAATAGAGACAACATAGAAACAAATGTTACATTAGATAAAGCATTGTATAAATCTATTTTTATGAATCCTACAATTACTACAGAGCCTACTGTAGAATCAATCAAAAAACGAGTGAAATTTCTTGTAAATTATTAAGATATATGTTATACTATAGTTTTAGTTAACAATAAATATTTTAAGGAGACAAATGGAATTAGTTAAAGATACTGATCCGGTTCTTAGACAATCTTCTGTTGAATTTGATTTTAATGGAGATGTAGATCCAGAAAAATTATCTACAGAAATGGCACCACTTATGTTTGAACATGGTGGAATAGGTTTAGCGGCACCTCAAGTAGGATTAAATTATAGAATGTTTTTAATAGGTGACCCCCAAGAAGCCATTGCGTGTTTTAATCCAAAAATTTTAAATGCATCAGACGAACTAATATATGATGTAGAAGGATGTTTAACTTTTCCAGGATTGTTTCTTAGAATAGGACGACCAGCAGAAGTAGTTGCAGAATTTACCGATTCTAATGGTAAAGTTCAAACAATGACTTTTACTGAAATTATGGCTAGGTGTTATTGCCATGAATTAGAACATTTAGACGGTGTATTATATACAGATAAAGTTGCAAAATTAACTTTACAAATGGCTAGACAAAAGCAAAAAAAGTTATTACAAAAACTTCATAGGAAAGCAAAACGTGGCGGACAAGATTGAACCTATTGTTAAACGAGCATTTAAGTTAGCAGAGGAACATAAACATCAATACGTTACATTAGAACATTTATTGCATTCATTACTTCGTGATAGAAGTATTGGATCTTTTTTAAAAGAAATTAAAGTAGATTCTAAGGATGTATTAAAAGAAGTAGACTATTATGTTATTAATGAAATGAATGACATAAAAATAGATTCTAATGCTAAACCTAAAAAAACAAATACGTTAGAGAGGGTATTTAATAGAGCATTTACTCAAAGTTTATTTACAGGTAAAAATAAACTAGATCCCCGAGATCTGCTATTATCTATTTTAGCAGAACAGCATTCCCCTGCTAGTTTTTACATGCAACGTAATAATATTAGCAAAGAAATTTTAATAGAAAAATTAACTGAGGATGATGAAGACGGTACTGCTCTAGAAATTTTTTGTGATAATTTTAATGATCTTGCCCTAAAGAAAAAAATAGATCCACTTATAGGTAGAGAATGGGAAGTTGATCAACTCGCCCAAACTATTGCACGGCGTAAAAAGAATAATGTAATAATGGTAGGAGATCCTGGGGTAGGAAAAACTGCAATAGTAGAAGGTTTAGCAAAATTAATTGTTGACGGAAATGTACCCGAAATTATTAAAGAAAATACAGTATATAACTTAGATATAGGTGCATTATTAGCAGGTACAAAATATAGAGGCGATTTTGAAGAACGATTAAAAGCAGTATTAGATGAACTCGAAGAACGTGATGATGCAATATTGTTCATAGACGAAATTCATATGATCATGGGAGCAGGGTCAGGAGGCAATGGTTCTATGGATGTTGCTAATATGCTTAAACCTGCATTGCAAAAAGGTAAACTACATTGCATTGGATCTACTACACAAGAAGAATACAGACAGCATTTCGAAAAAGATAGAGCATTAGTACGAAGATTTCAAAAACTTAGTATAGATGAACCTAGTATAGAAGATGCAAAGAAAATTGTACGAGGTGCTTCAATACATTATGCAGATTTTTTTAATTTAAAATATACTGATCAAGCATTAGATTCGGCAGTAGACTTATCAGCACAATACTTGTTAGATAAAAAATTGCCCGATAAAGCAATAGATTTAATCGATGCCGCCGGAGCAAGACAACGTATTACAAAAGAATCAGATAGAAAACTTATTATTGATACAGAAGAAATTAAAGTAGAAATATCTAAAATAGCAAAAATACCTTTAGACACAATAAGCCATAAAGATGTAGAACAGGATAAAAGTATAATAGATTTAGAAAACAATTTAAAAACAAAAGTATTTGGGCAAGATGATGCTTTAACTGCATTGTTAGATGCAATTTATATATCAAAAGCAGGATTAAAGGATCCTAAAAAACCTGTTGGTTGTTATTTGTTTACAGGTCCAACTGGATGTGGTAAAACCGAAACAGCAAGACAACTAGCACATTATTTAGATCTGCCACTGGTTAAATTTGATATGTCAGAATATCAAGAACGACATGCAGTATCGAAATTGATTGGTGCTCCTCCAGGATATGTTGGTTATGAAGATGGTTCTGCAGGATCGGGTGCATTAATAAATGAGTTGGAAGAAAAAACAAATTGTGTATTATTACTAGATGAAGTTGAAAAAGCACATATTGATGTTCTTAATATTTTATTACAATTCATGGACGACGGAATTATTACAGGATCAAATGGTAAACAAGTTAGTGGTAGACATGCTACACTTATAATGACATCTAATTTGGGTGCCGCAAAAGCAGACGAAAATGCTATAGGATTTGGAAGTAACAAACATGATGATGCTCATGAAAAAGCAGTTAAAAAATTCTTTTCGCCTGAATTTAGAAATAGATTAGATGCAATGGTTAATTTTAATAAATTATCTACAGAAAATGTTAAACAAATAGCAATTAAATTTATTAATGATTTAAATATTCTTTCCAAACCACGTGATATAGAAGTTGTTTATAAACCAGAAGTTATAGATTGGTTAGTAGAAAAAGGCTATGACGATGCAATGGGTGCAAGGCCTATGCAACGTGTAATTAATAACGAAATTAAACGACCCCTCGCCAAAGAAATGTTATTTCGAAAAAACTTTGGCAAAAAAGGCACAGCAACATTAGATATTGTTAAAGACAAGATAAAACTAGACATGTTTTTTAGCTAAATAATAGAAAGAGGTATTATGGCTAAATTAAACGAAGAAGTTATTGTTATTAAAATATCTGAAATGTTGAAAGATGCTGACCCCATTAGACCATTGCTACCGCCCGAAATGCTTGCAAATTTGGAACCAGTTATCGGTGAACTTACTGGCAGGCAAAATGTTATGGTAGAAGTGGTTTCAGAAGCTAATGTAAGCGAGGTTCCAGAAAATGGCTAGTAGTGTAGTAATGATGACCACTGTTAGTGCCGATACTACAGGCGATAAAATACAAGCAGATGGTTATTACGGTTACGCAGATGGATTGCATACAGTAGTAATGTATACGACTGGTTATACTGGTCTCTTAAGTATTCAGGCTACTCTTGCTAGTACTCCAGTTGAAGCAGACTGGTTTGATTTATTTGAATTCAATTTAACAGCGGATTCAAACACTCGAGGTATGACTCTTAGTGGTAATTATGTTTATTTACGAGCAAAAGTAGCAAATAGAGTTGCTGGTTCAGTAGATAAAGTTCTTCTTAAAATTTAAAAGGAATAACAATTGGCAGAATTTACTAATCATTTGATATTAAAAATGGATGAAGAGTTGCCCGATAACTTAGCAGTAAATTTTTTTAATATCGTTCAAAAACATGGGCCAGAAGATATTGTTCAAACAATGGAAGATAGTGTTATGTTGCATTATGTGCAAGATTATACACATCATTACGAAGTAAATCTTACCCGCTCAATTCAACCTGATGAAGGCGATTCTATAGCCGAAGCATTAGATGATGCAATGGATTACGATTTTGAATTAGAAGCATCAACTAGTATCGAAACTGATCTTGTTAACGGCATTAAATGAGGCTATTAAGGGAATTTGAAAATTTTTTAGAAAAATATAATATAGAAGATTACACCTTATTAAAATACGAACAATCTAGATATGTTATTTTTAATAGTAAAGATAATTATTATTATAAACTTTCTGGCGCAACAGGTGACGTGGCGGAGAATGACTTACATTATTTTTTAAATAATGCATATTTTCCTAATCATTTAGTATCATCTACAATTGATATAGAATTAAACTTAAGAATTATAAAATCGAGCCCAGCTTCAGGAAAAGTATTACATGATATTTTACAGGCTCCGAATACTTTAGATAATACTTTTATAATAAAAATGATGGAATGGTTTAAATGGCAACATACAGAATCAAGACGTATTTTCCCTTCAATTACTAACAAATATTTTACATGTACAGGAATATTATATGATAATAATTATCCCAAAATAGATTTACATGCAAACAATATTATATACAACGAAGAAACTCATAGTTTTACACCTATTGATTTTGAAAAAGAAAAATGGATTACTGAAGATGAATATACTTTATGTGCATTTAATGGTATTAATGAGGTAGTGACAAAAATTAAAGATACAAATAATTCTAATAATTGGCCATCTATTCGACAATATCCAAAGATATTAGATTATTGTATAGAATATATTTATAAAGAAATATTATGACTATTAGTACATATGATTTTGACTTAGATAAACAAGTTATCTTTAATTATAAAGAAACCGACTTACCTGAAGGACATTTTTTACATAAATTTTTAGTAGAATTTCAAATAGAAAAATTTGAAATAATAAAAACAAGATCTACTATGTTAAATTTAGAGAAAATAGAACCGACACAAAAGGTAGTAATTCATGATTTAATTAATGACGAATTTTATAAAATTTATTATGGAATATCTAAAAACAATTTGTATTTAAATGATACATTTTATAAAAATGCCTATTTTCCTAATAATTTAATTAATACATACCTTACAGACGATTGGTGGGTAATGAAATCCACTAGGGTTCCTGGAGAAGATGTATATAATTTTTTATTAAACGAATCAAAAATGTCTTTTACAATGGATGAATTTTTAGATGCAATATTACAAACACTAAAATTTTTTAATGACCAAGGCAGAAGAATTTTTGAACATGACATTAATACTATTAACAAATATTGTAGTGTAGGCGAAGTAGATTGGGTATCTGCAAATAATATGTTTTATTCGCCCGAACAAAAAACGTTTGCAAAAGTTGATCATGAACCAAATATTCTTTGGGTAGAAAAAGATGTATATATGAATGATGCTATACGATCATTTATTGCATTATTTGGAGGATTAATGGCACTTAGAGCCCATAAGCATATTATGGATTATGTTGCTGATGGTAAAAATATTTTAAAAAGAATAGAATATTGCATGGATTTTGTAGAAAATGAAATTTTTGATTAATTATGTTAAATTATGTTGATATAGAAACAGTTAGGCATTGCAATGCACGATGTGTATTTTGTCCTCAAAGTCAGGATCCCCTTCCTGCTGATACAATGAGTTTAGAGTTATTCGAACACATATGTAAAGAGCTACGAAAAACAAATAAATTATACAAATATTTTTATATGGTTTTTAATCACTATGGCGAACCATTACTAGATAAATTTTTTAAAGAACGAATCAAACTATTAGACAAATATAAAATAGACCTCCAACTTCATACTAATGGTACTAGATTAGATGCAGATAAAATTGCATTTTTATACCAATATAAACATGTAGTTCAAAAAATAGAAGTTAATATGACAACATTAGATGAAGAAGAATGGTGTGCTACATATGGATTACCGCCTGCCCAATTTAAGAAAACTTTTAATAATTTACTTAATTTATTAAAAACTTTTTCTTCTAATCGTAATCAATTAAAAGGAGGTATTGTATTAAATGGAAAAATAAGAGACCAATTAGAATCTATAACAACTCATCCTATTAACGTAGATTGGTATTTTATGCCACATAATAATAGAAGTGGTAATCTTAAAATTAATGATAAAAACGAATATGATATATATCAGACAAAATATAAAGGTAATACTTATATGTATGATTGTGTTAAAAAAGTTTTAAAACATAATTTTTCTATAAACCATAAAGGAAAGGTATTTTTATGTTGCCAAGATTATTATCAAGAAAACATTATAGGAGATATAACAAAAGATAGTGTCGAATATATACTCAATTCAGAAGAAGCAAATCATTTAAGAGATCAAATGTATGGTAAAGAAATGGGCGATAATGATTTAATATGTAGAAAATGCATACACTCAGTAATAGGTGGTTTAGACTTTCCTTTACAACATCCTCAAGGTTGGGTTAGAAGACAATGATACCGTGGATACTAGTAGATGAAATATTAGATAAAAACACATCTATAACATTAACAAATCTTAATCCCGAAGATGGTAATATAACACCTCTTGAATTGGTTGTAATTTCTTTACTAATAAGCACACTAAAACCTAAAAAAATATTAGAAATAGGCACATTTAATGGAAGAACTACTATTAATATGGCATTAAATCAACCAAAAGATGGTGAAGTTATTACTATAGATCTGCCTACTAATGAAACTAAATTACCACTTGCCCCTTCAGAAGAAAAGTATATTTTAGGTAAAGATGGAGGTCGTCAAACACATGCACAGATAAAACAAATATATGGTGACTCAGCTGACTATGATTTTACTGATTATATAGATAAAATTGACTTTATGTTTGTTGATGGATCACATAGTTATGAATATACAATGAGTGATTCTAAACTTGCATATAATTTAGTACGTCGAGGAGGATATATTCTTTGGCATGACTATGGCAGTCCTTATTGGCCTGGCGTAACTGAAGCATTAAATGAATTATATCTTGGTAATAGAGATTTTAAATCGTTGCAACATATAGTTGGAACATCCCTTTGCATTCTGCAAAACCGATAAATATTCGTATATAGATGGAGTACCATGATGCCGGAATCTGAGAGAACCAAGTCTGCACAAATGCGTGAAGTACTAGACAGACTTAAAGAAGATCCAAAAGATCCTTTTGAAACAGATATATGGCCACCAAGTGGTGGAACATATGACATAAAATCATTACAAAGTATGGTAGCAAGGCAATTAAAAGAACTTGCTGATAGTATTGCAACCGCAGATATTGATCAACCTGCCGATCCGTTTATGATACGGCGAGCATATAAGATATTATACAGTAAAGATAACCCTGTTTTTCAAGGAAAACTTGAAACCCTTGTTTCTGCATACGATAAGTTAGCCCGTCAAAATAGACATAAGAAACAGTTTGGGGATATTACTTAATGCGTTTTGCAGAATTATTAGAAGGTGGTAATGTATTCGGAGATAATACCGGACGGATTGCTAAAGAAAATATAGAGCCTACATTAGAAAGATACTTTGCTGAATTGCAACAAGTGTTTCCTAACGCAGGCATCTCACCTAATAAGTTTCATCCAGTTGGATCTGTAGGTCTTAAAAGTTCAAGTGGTGATATAGATTTAGCAGTTGACGCAACAGAATTGTTTCCACAAGGCATTTCTAGCCAAACACTAACAGCATGGCATATTAGACCAGAAGAATTTGTTACACGATTTGATGTTTTTAAAAAACGTGCAAGAACATCAAGTGATGAACAAGTTGCTATGAAAACTGCATTAGTTTTAATTAGCGAATATGTTAATGAACATGCACCTACTATACATATGGATCCTAAAAAAGTTACACCAGGTAATGCATTTGGAATGTTTCCGCAATATGATGAACAAGGTAGTAATTTAAATGTGGGTATACAAATTGATTGGATGGTAGGTAATTTGGATTGGTTAAAATTTAGTTATGCATCGGCTAATTATCCTGAAGACTCTAATGTAAAAGGATTACATAGAACACAATTAATGTTAGCAATGTTTCAAGCAACTAATCATTCGTTTGATCATAAAGTAGGTGTTAAAGATAAAGCAACCAAAGAAGTAGTTGCAGGAACTCCCGACGACACATTGGCTCTATTAAATGAATTATTTGGGCTAAATTTATCAATACAACAATTAGCAAACTATCATACATTACACGATGCAATTAAAGGACATCCATTGTATGATAATGTTATGCAAATTTATTTAAAAATACTAGACAGAACACGAGTAGATATACCAGACGATTTACAAGAATACTGGTTACAACATAAGGATGAGTTTGGGTTAACAGGAAAGTTTTTACCAGACAGCAGTAACCTTAGGAGTAATATATGAGACTACATGAAATAATAACAGAAGGTGACCCGGTGGCAGATGCTCAAGGAAGCCGAATAAATTGGGATACCCAGGGCAGGGCCATAGTACCTCGAGATATTATGGTGAAATATCAAAAACTTCAACAAGAAGATCCTGAAGCATGGAAAAAGTTATCAGGATGGAAGAAAAAGGCGTATGCGGATCAATTTGCAAGGACTGGTATTCAACCTGAAGACCCTCGAGTTATTGCCTCTAGAGAAAAAAGACTAGGTAAAGACCAAACGGCTGTCGCAGGTACTGGTGTTGAGCCTAATTTCTCAACTCCAAAGCCTAATACAGCGGCTGATGATCCCAAGCCAAAAATCACCCAGTATACTGTGAGAAGAGATGCAAACAAGGTGAGTACAGCAGATTTAGGAAGGCCTGACGATGGGATTTCAGCTATTGCTGGTGGTGGAGCAGACGTTCCTACACCTAAACCTAAACTGCCTATGGGTGGTCGAATAGGTGTTATTAATAGGAAAAAACAAAAATGAGTGGAGTTGCAGGCGGAGATAGAATAAGCAATGAGCATGTTAATTCAACAGCGAAAAGTTATATCGATTCGGTGTTATCGGGTTTTCCTGGTTTCGTGTCTGCAGAAGTTACAGGTGGTGTAGCCGCCGGTAAAAAAGATCACGGCGACATAGATTTAATTGTACACATTGAAGGTACAGACAAAAAAGCAATTAAAAAAGAATTACAAAACTATTTAGAAAATCAATCTGCAAATAAAATTTTACCTTTTAGAAGCGATAAGTATGCGGGCAGACGTTCATACAATGCAGGTGAACTTGTTAGTGTTTTGTTCCCCCAAACAGAAGCAGGTAAAACAGCACAAATAGATAATATAGTAGCAGTAACAAAAGATGAAAGTGCATTTAAAAAAAGTTTTTTAGATTGGCCTGCAGAAAAACAAGGATTAATTTTAGGTCTTATTAAAACTGCAATTCAAGAAGCAAATGCAACAAAAACAATAGATAGATTATTTGCAAGTATAGGATTAGGCGTCCCTAAAACAAATAAAGTATTAGAATTTAATTTAAGTGGTATCGAATTACAGTTACGAGCATATGAAAAAGATCATAGAGGTAGAGAAGCAAAAGGTACTAGAGAAGTATTATGGAAATCTAATAATTGGAACGATGTAGTTAGTTTATTACGAGGTTATGATTTAACTAAATCGTTTGATGACCTATTACCTGACGTACAAGCGTCTTTAAAACACCCTACAAGCAAAGATAGAGTTAAAGGTGTGTTCAATGCTATGGTATCTATTAAATCAGGCGAAGTAGGCACACCTAAAGCAGATAGAAAACAAGAAACAATTAATATTGTTAATGCTATGGAAAGTAAACACATATTATTCAAAAGTTTAATGGAGTTAAAATGTTAATAGAAGAAATTGTGGAAGGTAATATGGCCGCAGATAGAAAAGCAGGCATTAAGTGGGTCGATAATCCAGATTGGAAAAAACTGCATGACATGGATCCAAAAATGGTTAAGGATTATCTTGATCATAAAAAAACAGATGAAAGAGGGGTATAAATGTCAGTAAGTTGGACTTTATATGATACAGGTTCGCACGGTACTTGGTTATGTTATTTTATTAATAACCATCCTGAACATGCTAAAGCCAATTTAAATATTACTTTGCATCCAAAAAACTTGCAGGATAATGTTGATGATGTATTAACAACAGATAAAATAACCGAATATGGTGTTCTACCAGAAGTAAATGGATGCATGTGGACAATTGGAGATCCTTTTACTCCTCCGGAACAAGGTAGGGTTAATTTAAAAATATTTCCGGCACATGCTTTAAATGGATACGGCGAACAATATGAACAATTATTAAAAGATACACAATGTGAGAAGGTTATTGTAGTTAATTGCGAACCTGGAATAATGCTAGATAAATTATTAGAGAGATTGTATATAATTAGACCGGAATGGAAAAGAGATTTGGACGAAGAGAAAGGTCTAGGAAGGAACATGAGAATCGAGCCTTATCTGGAACAATCAAGTGTTCCAGTTCATTATGTAGATATTGGAAAAATATTAACTGGTGACGAGGATGAGTATAATCTAATGCTAGACTTTTTAGACGAACAACCGTTAGCTGATTGGAAAGACTATGTACAAAAAGTGCATGATGATATATATGCTAGTCTTTAGGAATTAATATGTTAATAGAAGATATTATACCAGAACGCAAACTATCTAAAAAAGAAGATAGCGACAAAGAACATAATGTTAAACAATTAAAATCGCATAAAGATAATTTTTCAAAATACGGAAAAGATGCAGAAAGCGTTATGTATGCAGTAGCAACAAAACAAGCAAAAAAAGGAAACAGGTTTAAGGCATGAGAATTTCTGAGGCTCTATTAAACGAAAGTATAGTTGGTGATTTACGTAATAGTATTGTTCGTGGTTTAAAACCTGAATACGGTCCTGGTACAGAAGCATATGAAAATATTTTAAAAAGGTTCGATCAAACTGCAAGATGGGGCAAAGCAAATTTAAAAAAATCTAATGACCAAGTTGATAATGCAAAAATAGTATGGATGTTACAATGGCTTGTTTTAGATACTAAAGTACATTTTTTAGATCAAGGATTAAATCTTCCGAGTGCAGATTTATATACAGACAAAGAAAAAGAAAAAATTAAAAAACAAGCAAGCAGTAAAAATGTAAGAATTGGTGATACTAGTGTAAGAGATATATGGCCAGGTGGTAGTTATAACCAATGGGTTACAGCATATGAACATTTTCGAAATCATGATGGCATAGGTAATAGGATTAGAGAATTAAATTTTAAACCTGAAACTACTCCTAATCAAGCACTAGAAGTAATGCAAAATATCGAAAGCGACTGGATAATAAAACTTAAAGATGATGAACGTGCATTACCGCATAGTGGATCAATAAAAGATATGGATACAGGTGAAGAAGGCTCGTGGCGAGAACTTTATACTGAGTTTATAAAATTTCCAGATGGGTCTGCTTGGTTTGATTTAGATAGAGAATTTTGTTCACAAGAAGGTAAGTCAATGGGTCATTGTGGTAATACTGCTAGTTGGGAAAAGGGCGATACAATTCTTAGTTATAGGATACCACATCAAAATAAACCTGGTTATTTTACGCCACATCTTACATTTATAATGGATGCTAACAGTTTTTTAGGAGAAATGAAAGGGTATGCTAATAAAAAACCTAGCAAGAAATATCACGAAGTTATTAAAACATTGTTAATGGATGATAGAATTGCTGGTGTTAAAGGTGGCGGATATCTTCCTGAAGAGAATTTTAGTGTATGGGATTTAGATGATGGTGCTGAATTAGTTAAAAAGAAAACAATGTTAGCAGGTGATAATTTAGAAAAATATATGTTTGAAGTTGGGTTAGATGAAGGCTTTGAAACACTAGTTGGAGCTCGACTTGGAGAAGATACTGTTTTTGAAATAGAAGATCGAGACTGGGCCTCAAAGGCTAACAAAGGAAATTACTTATATAAAGTTGATGTTAAACTAACAGATACGTATAACAACTTTGCCGAACTAATAGATGCAGAATTTCATGATTCACCATATAATCTGCTTTTAAAATACCATCGTACTTCAGATGCAGTTCCGTGGGATACAAGCGAATCGGCTCAGGCTATGGCAGAAGGGGATCAAGATAATATACAAGAACGTTTTGAACGTATTATGCAATATAGTCCACCTGCTGTCAGTAGAATTATTATTGAAGAATTAGCACATTATAGTGGAGACGATCCAAGTAAAATAGAAGATAATATATGGGAATATTTACAAAACCATGGTGGTGAATTTTCAGACTGGATTACAGGTGCAACCAGCGAAGCAGTAATAAATGGTTTTGAAGGAGGAATTTATGATGAAATAAGAAATCAAGCAGTACATCATATTGAAGGAAGAGAAAACAATTATTTTGGATGGGGTGCTAAAGAAGCAGAATTAACAATAAAAACTGAAAAGCCTGGTAGATTTGATTTGCATGATAATAAAATGTATATAACTGCACCGCTAATGGAAATGGTTGAAATAATACAAGATATGGAAGGTGATGGCGAACAACTGCCTAGTGATTGGTGGAGTGGATATGCAGTTGAAAGTGATGACCTTGAAACATTTTCTCAGGAAAACATAATGGAAAATATATCTTGGGATTATATTACTGCAATAAAAGATTTTAGCCAAAGCATGATGCATTCTCCAAACTTACATGATGGAGAGGCATTTCACGAAAAATATGATAGGATACGACAAGGCAAAGGCGATCCGTTATATAATATGACTGCCAATAGATTAGAATCAATCGAAAAAACAGGTAAAGCATTAAGTAATGAATCGCATAAACCAAAAGGTAAAAGAAAATTATTTAAGTTAGCACAAATGTTAACAAATACAAACAGTGAAAAAGCACATGCAAAATTACACAAAGTATGTGCTAGATTAGGATTGTCAGCAGACCAATGTCATGCAATAACAAGTAAAGCAGGGTACACCTGACCTAACGAACATTAGTCTTGGAGAGATTAAATGAAAATAAATGAAGTAATAAATGAAAAAAAACGAGTAGATGAAGTACTTCCACTTGTACCTTTAGCCATAGCCGGAGGAAAAGCCCTTGCAGGTGCTATGGGTGCAGGGAAAGCAGGAGTAGCCGCTCATGCCGCTAAAGTAGCCGCAAAGAAATTTGGTGCTCCGGCATTAAATAAAGGCAGGCAATGGCTTACTAAAGCACCGCCTGATTCGTCTGTTCCTGATGCAATGAAAAATAAAGATATGGTTCCAGGCCCACAAGCCTATCATAAAAAAGCAGTCGCAGGAGCCGGTGTTAAAAAACCTAAACCACAAGGCAAACTGAGTCCAGCGGCAGGGGCCGCAATAGCCCAGGCACAACAAGTGAAAAGGTAAAATAATTAAATGCGGGAGAAAGAATTAATAACCGAAGCAACTGCAGGTGAAATAACTGTCGGCTTTGAATTAGAAATAGTTGTTCCTGCCGCCAAATCTTTTGATTCTAAAATAATGGATCTAGAGCCTGGTTCAGTAGAGGAAGTCCATCCTAATATACAACGTATAGTAGACAAGTATGGTTTAGGTCGAATGGAAGAACAAAGTGTCATGGCTAATGACGATGATACAGATACTCACTTTGGTGCTGAATTTGACATAGGTTTAATTAAAGACGAAAACGGTGCATCTGCTAGACTTACAGCAACTCCACCTAACTTCCAGAAAGTAGCAAAAATTGTAAAAGAGTTTCTTGATAATGGTGCATATACAAATAGCTCATGTGGCTTTCATGCTCATTTTGGATTAGGAATGTTAGAAAAAACAAGTGGAATGGATGCTACATGGTTTGCAATTTATTTTTTAGATAGTGGTCTGTTTGAAAAATTTAAAGAATATAAAGGTATCCCACAATATGATGATGACGAGTATGCAAGTTTAAATGATTTAGGAGAATCAGTTGAACAATTTAAAGGTTCACTAGAAAATTTAACGTCAAAAGAAAATAAATTAGAATTTGCTTATGACCAAACCGTTAATAGATTAGCAATGGGAATTTTTGACAAATATAGTGTACTTAATCCACATCAACAAGGAACATTAGAATGGCGAGGATTGCGTGGCGTATTTGATGACATGTCAGGACAAGTAAACAATTATAATGAAATAGTAGACTATTTAAAATTTGTTTATAAATTTGCTGTAGAGTTAGGGCGAGCTCAAAGTAAAATATTTGATTATGATGTTGCTGGCGTAACATTGCGAGATTTAAAACGATTTTATTTTGAAAATAAACAGAAACGAAAAGGTTCAATCAATAATGTAGCACAATTATTTGTTAAAAATTTTAATCCGATAATGCCAGAGTCACAATTTAAAAAAACTTATGCAGAATTTACAAAACATTTATCATTTAGAAATGATGCAGTAGACACAAAACAATATGATAATAAAATTTATCTACAAAATTTAAATAGTCAAATGGCATTTGGTGCCCAAGCATTACAACCATTTATAGGTCCTCGAGCATGGGGAACGCCCCAATCTCGGATGAACGTAATATTACGGTCACTCCGTCCATTGGTGCCAGCACTAGAAATAGATTTATATGATATGACATACGATAATCAAACATTTGAAATAGAACCCGATCATTGGAACGAATTAGTTATTAACTTTGGATGGGGTATGTGGAATCCTGTATTTGAAACTTGTCAATTTTTATTTAAAAATCCGAAATTATATAAATTTAAAATAAATGAATTATTTGCAGATGCTATGTATACAGATTGTGTAGCAGTATTCAAAACTATGGAAGAAGCTGATTATGCTAAAAGAACTTGGCGAGAATTTCATGGAAATGAAACAGAAGATATACATTTTATGTCAATAGAATAACCATAAAACTTAAAGGAGAAATATGGCAACTTATATAGAAGATGAAAGCGGCTGTCCATTCGTTTATAGAGTGGAAGCAGTAACAAAAGTAGTAGATGGCGACACATTAGATTGTGTTTTTGATTTAGGGTTTGATGTTATGGTTAAACATCGTGTACGGATGTTAGGTATTGACACACCTGAATCAAGAACTAGAAATAAAAATGAAAAAATATATGGTAAACTATCTAAAGCCGCACTCAAATCCTGGGTGCATTGGGCAGTTATGTCAGACAAAGATGACATAGATATTCAAATTAGATGTCCAGAAGCAGACAGCCGAGGTAAATTTGGAAGAATTTTAGGTGAAGTTTGGATTAATTGTACTGATGGTGGTGAGCATAGTGGTTGGACTAATGTTAACAAATGGCTATGTGAAAATGGACATGCAGTAGGATATACCGGACAAAACAAAGATGATGTTAAAAATGAGCATTGGAAAAATAGAGAGTTTTTGGCCGAACATGGTAAACAAGAACTTTTACAATGGGACGAGGATTAACAATAAATATTAATATGAATATATTAAACGCCTATATCAAAGATAAATTAAATGAAGCAACATTATCTTTTGCCGAACTACGAAAAGTACGATACGGTGATATGCGTTATTATAGGGATTTAATTACAAAAATTAAAAATGGAGACCCAGTAACTTTAATAGATGGATCTCAAGTTGTTATTGCCGGAGATCAATATAAAAAACTTAATAAAGCAGTATTTGGTACTGAAGGAATTCCAAAAGATTGGAATAAGCAAGTAGGTGTTATTAAAGGCGGAGATAAAGTATTGCTTCGAACAGTATCTGCTGGTGGAGATCCTAATAAAATGCCTCCAGGATTTACGTTAAAGTTGGACAATGGCGAATCTATTAAATTAAGTGATATTGATAAAATAACTGTAAGAGAACAATATAATAGGGGCGATGTTTCTGAAATTTTTATGGGATTGGCTGTTACTGCTAAAATTTTATATCATAATAAAGAAGAAGTTGCATTTGAAGATTGTCTTAAAATCATAAATGAAAGTACAATTAATAGTGGTGATGGTAGTTTAACTTTTGGAAGTCCTATTATATACGAAAATGGTGAACCTGATAGATTAGATGTTAATATACGGGTTCGTAAAAATAGTATGTATCATGTAGAAAAAGTTATATTAGAAGAAGGCGACACAAGTGAATTTAGAGGATTTTTTCAAAGTGCAATAAGTTACATCAATAGTAAATCACCCATTATAGAAAAAATAAAGTTACCAAAAGAAGATAAAACATCTAATAAAGTAATAGTACGAGGTGTAGGTACAGAAGATCAAAAGGGAACTAAAGCAGATTTGGTATTACAAGTAGATAATACCGTAATTAATTTATTAAGTGTAAAAGCAAACACCACACAAGTAGGTCAACTTACAAGAAGTTTAAATACACCTGCATTAAAAACAAAAGCAGGAACAGATTTACAAGCACACTTTAATGAATTTTTTGGACTTAATGTTTTTAAAATTAATCAACAAGCATTTGCCCAAGATCCGACAGAAGCGATTCGAAGTGCATATGCAGAAGCCGCACAATCATTAAATACTGCGGTAAATACGCCACAACAAGAATTTAATTTTTTAGATGCAACATTTAATTTTTTACAGCATCATACAACATTAGGAAGTGATATAGATATAGTAATGTTAGGAGCAGATCCAAATAATCCTATGTTTACTAATTTAAAATTTGACGAAACATTAAAAGTAAAACTAGAAAAAGTTAATTTTATTTTTAAACCTCCCAGACAATCGGGTAACCCTACACTATGGATTAATATATTTCCTGAAGAAAAAATGGAAGAATTGCCCAATTTTGATAGAGAAATGGGATTATACAGTATACGAACGTATTTGCAAGCGGCCGGTAATATGAGGACAGTTATCGAAATAGGCAATGGTGCTCATCTGCTTGCAGATCAAAATATTAGCATAAATAGTAATACTATGGAAGACATTAAAGAAACCTCCTCTGCAGGAGGCACAAGTGCTGGAAATGTTGCAACAGTTAATGCACCATTAGGCAAAGGTAAAATGATTAGGCGAGAGAAACCTGTTAGTGCTGACGCTAACAAAGTAGGAATGTTTCCAAAAGCAGTTAAAGAAAAAGCAGTTGGGGTTAAAACAGGTGTTCAAGTTAAAACAAAAACAGATCATCCTGCACAAGCAAAACGCCCTGAAGGTTATACAAAAGGAAAATTAGTAGGTGATTCAATGACAAATGAAAAGAATGACAAACTTAAAGAAGGCGTGTTAGATGCCGCCGACGAAGATGGATGGATGGCAAAAGAGCAATTATATAAAATTGCACAATATGCAATTAAACTTCATCAACAAATCGGCGATACAGATAACTTAGAACCTTGGATTCAAGCCAAAATAACTAAGTCTGCAGATTACATGAGTTCTATTAAACATTATATGGAATACGAACAAGTTAACCCTCATCCAACAGACGAACCCAGTGAAGAAGAAGCACTAGAACCAGCTATGGATGTAATGGGCATGGAATCAGTTGATCCTAGAATTAAAAAAGGTCTGAGTCGCATTTTTACTTCAGCAAATGAAGATTTAGCAACTAGTTTAGTGAAGTAACGGCATGCATTATGACATACAGTCTTACCGAAAAGGAAGAAGTATTACTCGAACAAAAACTTGAAGAGCTATTTACTCTGACCGAATTAGATCCTAACGAATATATTAAAGAGCCTGCCCTTAAAAAAGTAAAATACAAGGGCAAAGACGTAACCAGACAGCAAGCAGATTGGCTTAAACAGGCTGATAAAACAAGTCATTGGACTGATATGTATAAGTGGGTCGAGCCTGAACCAGCTCATCCGGCCGGAAAGGTTGATACCCCAGAACCATCACATGATCCTACTGCATTAGTTACAAATCCTAATTATAATCCAGATGCAGATAAGTATCCATCTACTGCGGCTTTTGTTGCACCTGCAGGAGCACAGGTAGGAAAAAAGATATTATTTCCTAAAAGAGATCATCATCCTCCTATTACAAAAAAACCTGGTGGTGGGAAAATTAAACCTGGTGATGGGAAAATTAAACCTAGTGATGGGAAAATTAAACCTGATGATGGGAAAATTAAACCTATAGTTCCTAAAAAAAGTAACATAGACGCGAAACTTGCAGGTAAATTAACGCCATCGGCTCTCCAAACAAAAAAAGCATTTATGGATTCAGAAGAGGCAAAAACAAAAAGAAAAGAACTAAAAAAAGCTGAACTGGATAACCAAAAAAAGGCAAGAGCGGCAAGGAAAGAGGCTGAAATATTACAAAAGAAAATTGAAACAGAAGCAGATCTTGAGCAAAAGAAAAAACTTGAACTTGAAAGACAAAAACAATTAAAAGACCTTAATGCAACAGAACTTGAACTCGAAGAACAAAGAATTAAGAAAGAAGCTCAATTACGAAAAACAGCAGAAATAAAAGCTCAACTTCAGCAAATTGCAAATGACGAAGCAAATATACAAAAAAACGACGGCACAGCAAAAGAGAAAGCGGCTTTAAAGAAGAAAGAGACAAAGTTGTTAGCTAGACTTTCAAAAGAACAACTTCTTGCGATTAAGACAGGTGCTACTGATATAGAGATTAGGAATGCTACCCTCGATTTTGACGGAAACTTACGATATCAACCAGAAAGTCAACCAAAAATTGTAAAAACTAGTCCTGTAGAAATATCTAAAGAAAAATTATCTACTGCTCAAAAAAATGTTTTAAATGCAAAACAAGCAATGGATAAAGCAAAAGTAAAAGTTGATAAGTTAATACAAGGTGGAGCATCTGCAGATGAAATACGTTTAGCCAATAAAGAACTTACATTGGCCTCTAAGGAATTTTCAGCATTAGAAAAACAACAAAAATTTCTGCAAGGATCTAATAATTCAGTTAATCAAAATGCTAAGATACAAACTGGTATTGAACGATTTGAACAACAAATAATGAAGACAGAAAGTCAATTACAAATAGCCAAAACAAATAATGATGCTAAAAGAATTCCTGTCCTTTCTAACAAATTAGAAGATCTTAAAATAGAACAAAAAATTATGTTAGATGCTCAAACAAAACTTAAAAAAGCTGAATTAAAAAATGTTCAATCTCTTACTATTAAAATTCAAAAAAATGATACTTTAGGAAAAATTGCAAAAAAGTATGGGGTAACAGTTAAAGAATTAGCAAAGATTAATAAGATTAAAAATCCAAATCTAATTATTGCAGGCAAAGATTTAACTATTCCTGTAAAAGGTGCCGATGCACTTTTACCAGGTACTAAATTTAGTAAAAGTCAAATAGATAATCTTTTAACTCGAAAACAACAAAATTTAATTAAACAAGGTGAAACAGTATGGATAGATAAAGAAGGTAACATTAGATCAAGTGCAAAAATAAATGATCCAAATGCAATTAATCTTAGTGATCCTCCTAAAAGTAACTTAGCACTTCCAACTGACCCTGATTCTAAAATAACCCCAACTCCGGATGATCCTTCAAAAACTAAAATTAAATCTATGGGTATAATTCCAGATGCAGAAGCAAAAAGACTGGGTTGGAGTCAAGGTGCTGAATTAAAAATAAACACAAAAGGCCAACCAATGTTGCAACTTCCTGGAGGAACTCCTAGGTTTATCTCAAATGCCGAAGCAACTAAAATATTATCTGCTATGGGGAAATCCTCTTCAGATATCAAGTCTTTAGTACTAAGAACAACCAAAAAAGGCTTAACTACCGCCGGGGCTATGATTAGAGGAGCAGGAAGATTGTCTACTGGTGCAGTTCTTGGATTTGGTATTAAAGGTGAAATAATTTCAACGATTGCTTTAACATCTGCTATGCTGTATGGTTCGTCTCGAATGTTGCGAAATATTGATGCAGAACAAAAACGTATAGAGGGAGAAATTGGAGAAAATGCATTATCAAAATTATCTCCTGCACAATATTTGGGTGGTTACGGTAATATGGGCAGGTATCATGATGCAACGCAAGATCAGATGGGAGGAGCAGGTAAAAAAGATACAGAAGGTATATGGTCTTCAAATAAGATGATCGCTGAACTTTTATCACATGACGATGTGATAACTAGAACATTAGAAAATACAACAGATAAAAATCTCGTTGATTTAAAACAGTCATTTATGGATATGACAGAAGAAGATGTTGATGTTTATCGACGTTCACTTTCAAAGGATGGTAAAATAAATGAACAATTTTTAAAAGATAATATAGTTACTATAATGGATGTAGGTGGTGTTTTAAGAAGAGTAAATCCGTGGGGATTAGGTGAACCAGGAGAAAGTGGTCAAGATGATTGGCATAATAATCCAGGTGTAACCGGACAAGGCATTCAAGGAAAAGATAAAATGACTCCTTTGCAAATGCTAGATTTAATATTACAACCAGGAGTAGTAATTCAGATAATTCCTACACATACATATAGTCAGCAAGGACCAAATAACGTTCGAGTAGAATTATCAAAAGACGAGCGAACTACTAAAATGAAAACTGTAAGATTAGATGGCGAAAATACAAATGAATTTACAGATATACAACATTATGTTTCAGATAAAGTAGAAAGAGGCGGAAGAATAGTAATAGATGGTAAAGAAAAATATATACCAACAAAAAACGAATTAAAAATATTTCTTAATACTTTTACAGAAGATGCAATTCCTGAAGATTGGTATCTAGGTTTTAAAGACGAAACCATTTACGATAAAATGTCAGACGAACAAAGAAAAGATTATGACAGTCTTGCGTTTGGAAGGATGGAGAGGATGCCCACAACACCTGAAGGATGGATTAGAAAAGGGAGCGGCACGATGCAGACGAGGCCAAAATATTGGTCTCACACACATGTACAAGGTATGACCGATCAAGAAAAAATTACATGGTGGAAAGAATATCGAAAAAAACACAAAATTTCTCCTCAAAAGGATTTATTGCCTGTAGGAAAAGATGAATGGAAAGGTGAAATCGGTGGAACGAATTACTTTGATGAATTTTCCGACTGGCTTGGGAACGCCACAGGATGGTGGAAACCAGGAGCCGCAACAGATCCATATTCTAAATTAACATATTTAGGTAGAGAAGATTTAGAAGGAAAACTGTCAGACGAAGCAATTAACAGAATATATCATGCTGATGGAACTTTAAGATCAGATGTTTCGGCAGCCGATTTAGTAAAAATAAAAAGACCTCCGCCTGAAGGAATAGATACTACTCTTAAATTTGGACCAGTGTATAGATTAGTTAATGGACGAAAGGTAGCTGGCATATCAGAAGACGAAGACGAAATAGCAAATTTTGTTTCTTCAAAACAGACACAATGGAATCGGTCAGGTAGTCAAGGTAGTTTAGGATATCCTAAAGATCAATATAATTACAACCTACTAATGACAGATCTTTCAACAAAATATGCCGAATTAGCAGGAGTGTCGCCCAACGAATTTAAAAAATTATTAAGAACTTTAGCTCATACCGAAAGCGGTATGAAAATTATTAATGGTTCTTTTAATAAAGGAAAATATCGCGGGGATACTCACCTAGGTAAAGAAGGATCATTTGGTGTGTTTCATGTTAGATGGGGATATTATAAACCAGGAGCAGTAAATGATTTTAATAAATCTCATGGTACAAACCATTCTTGGAAAGAAATTGCAGGTAATCCATATCTATCAGCAGAAATAGGTGCTTGGTATTATGCTAAATTACTTAAACAGCATACAAATCCTGCGGCGGCCTATGGAGCATATAATGGAGGTCCAGAATGGTTGAAGAATGAGAACGCAAGAACTAATTCAAAAACTTTTGGATCTAATCTAGAAACATATTATATAAATGAAAGTGTTCAACATATTCGAAAAAGTGCAATACTTGAAGGTATAGCAAAAGCCGCATAATAAATAACTACATATATAAACTCGTAGGAGAAAATAGATGAAGTTAACAAAAAATTTTAGTTTAGGAGAACTGACAAAAAGTTCTACAGCAACTAGACTAGGAATAGATAACACCCCCAATTCAGAACACTTAGTCAATATGGTAAATGTATGTTGTCATATACTTCAACCTGTGCGAGAGCATTTTGGTAGAGTAGTAACAGTAAATAGTGGATACAGAAGTCCTAAACTTAATGCCGCGGTTAGAGGATCAGCAAAAAGTCAACATTGTAATGGACAAGCCGCCGACTTTGAAATTATAAATTATCCTAATTATGATTTAGCAAAATGGATTAAAGATAATTTAGTATTTGACCAATTAATTTTAGAATTTTATAATCCTGCAGAAGGCCCTAATAGTGGCTGGGTTCATTGTTCTTATAATTTAGATGGAAGTAATCGTAAAAAAGCAATGACTGCATTACGAATTAAAGGTAAAACTAGTTATAAATCAGGTTTAATTAAATGAAAACTAATAGTTCAAGAGATATAGAAAGTAGATTAAAAGAAGTATTTACGCCATCTTATTTGTTAGTAGAACAGTCAGCATTAGTGGCTAAAAAATATAAAATTTTAATAGTTTCTAAATGGTTTAAGAATAAATCTAACACCAGTATTACACCGACCGATAATCACAGAATGGTTTATCAATCATTAAAAGATAAAATTAAAGTTCAACAGCCTTTAATAGAAGAATTAGATATAGCAACATTCAAACCTACAGAATATCAAGAAGGTAACACTATCCAGCTAACAACGTATAAATATAATGACATGTTGCCACACTTTAGCAAGCAACTCATAATATAACAACAATAAGCCTATCAAGGGAATATTAACAAAAGGTTACAGAAATAATGAAAGCACTCTTAAGATGGTGGCTTATATTTTGTTTATCGGTATTAGCAGGAGGAATAGCAGTACATTTTAATTTACATATTAACCTGTATGATGGAGACCAAACAAAAATAAGTTTTTTAATTTTAGCAATTTTTCTTATTACTTCCGGTTGGGTAGGCTGGTGCACCAAAAACTCGGAACATGAACTTCAAAACATTGATGTAGGATGGTTCGTTGCAGAAGCATGTCTTGCCTTAGGTATGATTGGAACTGTGACAGGTTTTCTATTAATGCTAAGTGGAGCATTTGCCGATATTGATTTAGCAAATACAGCCACTATTCAAACTGCCTTATCTAAAATGGCATTAGGAATGAGTACAGCATTATATACGACCCTAGTTGGATTAGTATGTTCATTAACATTAAAAATTCAATTAGTTAACGTAGAAAACGAGAACCAAAGTTATGGAGAGTAAATCAAAGTATAAAAGTAGTTTAGCATTTACCGATCTACTTTTTAATGTATTAATCGGTTTTGTTTTTATGTTCATAGTCGCGTTTATTCTGATTAATCCAGTTCAGAAAGATGCAGAAATAGAAGCAAAAGCAGAGTTTATGGTCATAATGGAATGGGATGATCAATCTCATTATGATGTAGACTTATGGATGCAAGATCCTGTCGGTAACATAGTTGGTTTTCCTAATTTACATGCCGGTTTATTACACTTAGATAAAGATGATTTAGGTCAATCAAACGATACAGTATTTTTAGCAGATGGAACGAAAAAAGTAATTTATTTAAATAGAGAAGTAATGACCATTAGAGGTATTGTTCCTGGAGAATATATTGTTAATAATCATTTATATTCTATGAAGGGACATCATGGTCGAGGACCAATAGAGGTAACAACAAAAATAATAAAACTTAATCCATATGGAGAAGTACATACTGGTATAGTTATATTAGAAAATACAAGACAAGAAGAAACAATTTTAAGATTTACAGTTACTCCTGACGGTTATGTTAAAAATAAAAATAAACGAAAGAAAAGATTTGCAGGTCGACATCAGAGTAATCTTTCCCCTATTGAAGGATCAGGACATTCAACAAGTATAAGTGCAGAAGCCGCTGGCGAAGGAACCCAAATACAAGGTGTTGCAGAACCAGATGATCGTCCTGCTCCGCCATCATATATGATAGAAGATAATGTACCTGCAGATGATGATGAGGTTCATAGTAGTGGTACCGAAGAAAGCCATTATTTACCAGGAGGAATGTATCTTCGTCCGCCGGAAGAACAACAAGAAAGCGACGAAGAGTTAAATAGATACGATAATATAGACGCAGATTCGAGGGGATTCTAATGTTAGCATTTAGTTTTTTAATAGTAGCATGGTTAGTTTTACTTGCAATATTTTTATGGGATTTAATACAACATGGTGCAGATAAAGTATGGATGTTTATTATAATTCCTGCTACTCTTGCTCTTACTGTTACAACTTATTTTACAGTACAGAGTATGTTAGGATATCCAACTGAACGGGTAAAAGAAGGTAAATTTATTATTATATCATCTGCTGTTAAAGAACCAGATTGGATATTTTATTGGGTAGGTTATCCGGGCGATGATGAACCTATAGCATATCGATTTCCGTATACAGAACAAGATCACGAAAAACAAGAAGAAATACAAGGGCGCCAAGAAGCAGGAGAAGTTATTCAAGGAGAATTAACCGATCAAACAGATGATGATACTAGTAGTAAAAGTAGATTAGGACAAATTGAATTTTATACATTTGATGTTTCAAGAGCAATACCAAAAGATTAAACATGTTTCATAGAGATACTGAAGGCAATATTGTTGCAGAAGTTATTGACAATTATTTGCCTGAAGGCATAGCAGACGAAATAGAAGAACATTTTTTAAGTAGAAATCCATTATGGAGGTTTCAAAGCAAAGTCGCAGATGAACAGATGCATAATCGTTCAACTGGAAAACCATCTGATTGTTTTTGGGCATTTGTTATTTGGCGGTGCCCAGAAGGAATTACCGCTCCCGAATTTGAACATTTAGTTCCAATTATAGAAAAATTAAATTATAAAGCATTAATACGAATTAAAGCAAATATGTATCCTTCTACAGAAAATTTATTAGAACATGCTCCTCACCAAGATTTTTCATTCAACAATAAATCGGCATTATATTATGTTAATAGCAATAATGGTTATACCCAAATAGGAGATTTTAAAGTTGAATCTGTAAAAAATAGAATAGTAGTGTTTGATGGATCTAGAGAACATTATAGTACAAATTGTACAGATGCCCAGGTTAGAGTATCTGTAAATTTTAATTTTTTATAGGTTGACGTATATTTTTGAATCTGTTATAATAATAAGAACTAGATAATGAAAGGAGAAAAATGCCAACAAAAACATATAGTATAGATGAAATTGCAAAACTCAAACAACTTGTAAGTGAAGGCGTTCAAGTCTCGCAAGAAATTCAAGATTTACGAGAAGGGTTAAGCGATACAGTTAAAGCCGTTGCCCAAGAAATGGAAATTAAAGCGGCTACATTAAACAAAGCAATTAAAATAGCACATAAGGCATCATTGCATCAATCAAAGGATGACTTTGAAGCAGTAGAAGATGTATTACAGGCAGTCGGACGAACTGCATGAACCCATTTCTTGTTTTTGGGGATTCGATTACATTTGGCGACGAATTAGAAGATGTACCATACGAAGAAGCCAAAAATGATCCTAGTGACCATGCATGGCCTGCCTTACTAGGTGCGGTAAATTTTGCATATCCAGGATTATCTAATTTTGGTATTAGGCGTCTTTGTATTAATTTTAGTACCTATCGTCGGCCCGATTTTGTTATAGTTGCATGGTCTTATAATGATAGGGCAGAATTTTTACAAGCAGAGAATATAACAGAGTATTCACCTTATACCGAAGATACTAAAGAATATGAAAAATTGTTTACTACTGTTGGACCAAATTGGTCACAAAAAGTTAAAAAAGAAGGTAAGCAATTTATTGATTTATATTACAAATATTTTTATTCCGATTATGCAGGAATATATAATACATTAAGTAATATATATTTTACCCAATTACATTTAGAATCTTTGAATATAAACTACAACATGACTTTCCCTTCATATAAATCGTTATGTGTAGATGATGAATATATTTTTAATTTATTTGTAGACAAACCTCCTATAGATGCTATAATAGGTAATATAAAACAATTATACGAATTAATAGATTGGCCAAAATTTATTTTTATGCAAAATGAAACTTCAGAATATGGTGGTATAATGGATCTTGCTAAAGATTTGAATGCCATAGCACCTCATAAACATCCTACACAAGAATGTCATAATAAATACGCTGATGAGTTACGTAGACGCATTTTTTGATAGAGAAAAAGACGCAATACATATTGTAGAGCGAACTAGAAAGAAGCGGGAATATCAAACATATCCTGCAAAATATATTTTCTATTATCCTGATGCAAAAGGAAAATATCGTTCTATATTTGGTACACCGTTATCTCGAGCAAGCACCACAAGCGGAAAAACATTCCGCATGGAAAAGAAAATCCATTCACATAAACAATTATTTGAATCTGATATTAATCCTGTATTTCGTTGTTTAGAGGACAACTACTTAGGCAAAGAAGCACCAAACTTAAACAAATGTTTCTTTGATATTGAGGTAGACTTTCAACAAGAAAAAGGATTTGCTGATCCATCTGATCCGTTTTCTATGATTAATTCTGTTACATTATGGTGTAGTTGGATAGAAGAATTAATTACATTAACAATTCGTCCTAAGACAGTAGAACGAAAAGAAGCAGAAAATATTTGCGATAAGTTTGATAATACTATGCTCTGTAATACAGAGGAAGAATTGTTAGAAAATTTTTTAAAATTAATAGATGATGCAGATATATTAAGCGGATGGAACAGCGAAGGTTATGATATTCCATATACAGTAAACAGAGTTGCTAGAGTATTAGGTAAACAACGTATGCGAGATTTTTGTTTATGGAATCAATATCCACGTAAAAGAGAGTTTGAAAAATTTGGCCGAGAATTAGAGACATTTGATTTAATAGGTAGAGTACATTTAGATTATTTAGAATTGTATCGCAAATATACATATCATGAAATGCATAGTTACAGACTAGATGCTGTAGGAGAATATGAAATTGGTGAAACAAAAGTTACATATGAAGGTACATTAGATCAATTGTACAACAATGATTATGAAAAATTTATAGCATATAATAGACAAGATACAATGATGCTAAAGAAAATGGATGACAAGTTACAGTTCATTGATTTAGCAAATGTGTTGGCTCATGCTAATACAGTAATGCTACAAACAACAATGGGAGCAGTAGCAGTAAGTGACCAAGCAATTATTAACGAAGCACATAGCCAAGGTTTACAAGTACCTGATAAAAAACAAAAAAGTGAGGACGAATTTAGTACTGCCGCAGGTGCATATGTAGCACAACCCAAAGTAGGAATGCATGACTGGATAGGTTCTATGGACTTAAACTCACTATATCCTAGTGTAATTCGTGCTATGAATATGGGGCCCGAAACAATTATAGGGCAATGTAGACTAGATAAAACTCATGCAATGGTACGTGAAAAAATGGGCAAAAAAGCCTCATTTGCAGAAGCATGGGAAGGAATATTTAATACATTAGAATATGATTTAATACAAGAACGAGATATAGCAGAAAAAATAACAGTTGATTGGGAAAACGGAAATACAGATCAATATACTGGCGCAGAAATGTATGATTTAATACATAATCAAGGTAATCCTTGGGGTATATCTGCAAATGGTACACTCTTTAGATATGATAATAAAGGTATTATACCTAACTTGTTAGAACGTTGGTATGCTGAACGTAAAGAAATGCAAAGGAATTTGCAAAAAGCAATAGATGAGAATGATAAAAGGAGAATAGAATTTTGGGATAAAAGACAACTTGTAAAGAAAATTAACTTAAATAGTTTATATGGAGCCATTTTAAATCAAGGTTCAAGATTCTTTGACCTAAGAATGGGCCAAAGCGTGACATTAACAGGTAGGTCAATTGCTAAACATATGGCCGCAGAAGTTAATAAAGTACTTACAGGGGAGTACGATCATGTGGGTTCAAGTATTATATATGGCGATACTGATAGCGTGTATTATAGTGCTATATATTCTCTCAAGGAAGATATAGAGAATGGAACTGTAGAATGGGGTAAAGAGCAAGCGATAAAATTATATGATGTAATAGGTAAGGAAGTAAATTCTACATTTCCTAAGTATATGAATAAGGCGTTTGGTATCACCTTAGAAAGTGGAGAAATTATTGCGGCGGCAAGAGAAATTGTTGCTACAAAAGGTTTATTCATTAAAAAGAAAAGATATGGCATCCTGGTTTATGACGAAGAAGGCAATCGTAAAGATGTCGAAGGCAAACCAGGCAAACTTAAGGCTATGGGCTTAGATCTTAAACGTAGCGATACTCCAGAATTTATGCAACGATTTTTAGAAGAAATTTTATTTGATGTATTAGATGGTAAAGAACAAACTGAAATCTTTACAAAAATAAAAGACTTTAGAGGAAAATTTAAAGAACGCCCTGGCTGGGAAAAAGGCACACCTAAACGTGTAAACAATCTTACAAAATATACTAAAATGTTTGACCGTACAGGTAAATGCGGAGTAGGGCACGTTATGGCGGCAATTAATTGGAACAGATTACGTAAAGCATATTCAGATAATTATTCAATGGAAATTACAGATGGTATGAAAACTATTGTTTGTAAATTAAGAAATAATCCAATGGGCATGACATCTATTGCATATCCGATTGATGAATTACATTTACCAAATTGGTATAAAGAATTGCCATTTGATCATGGAGGAATGGAGAATGCTATCATAAATAAAAAGATAGACAATTTAATTGGAGTACTTGATTGGGATCTAAAAGATACAGAAACCACAAATACTTTTAACTCATTATTTGAGATTTCATAGGACGAAAATGACATTTACCCAATACGTAAATCACATAGACAATATGATTAAAGATTATACTAAACAATTACCACGAGAAACTTTAAGAGCAATAGAACAAACTATTGAAGAAGCAGAAGCGAATTGTGGTAAGGTTTGGTTAGAAGATTATATCGATCAAGAATGTAATCGCTAATCTAATCTTAACATAAAGATTATAAATATATATTGATGAAAAAGAAATATAGAACACTCTACGATTCGTGGAAATATAAAAAAGGAAACTTCATGGAATTTAACAATCCCATTTTTCAGGCCTTATTGGGTCTAGTAATTTTTTACATTGGTTTAAAAATGTTCTCAGGAGGAATGAAATCGATGGGAAAACTGGAACATCTGGAATTTTTTATTCATAACCCATACTGGATGTTTTTAGGTGGTATCGTATGCACGTTACTATGGCAATCCAGTTCACTCTCCACTACAGCAATTATAGGATTAGTTGCTAGTGGTGCATTACCATTACCATCTGCAATCGGTGCAGTACTTGGAGCAAACATAGGAACTACTGGAACTATTTGGCTTGCTGGAATGATGGTAAGCGATGGTATGCCTACAGGAATAACTAAACAAATAGCCCTTGTTCATACAGGCGTAAATGCATTAATGGCAGTCGTACTATTACCATTCGTACAACCTATTGCAAGATTTATATCTAAATTTTAACTTGACATTAGCCGTTCGGCATGTTATAATATATTAACTAATTAATCTAAAGGAGACATATGAAAGATATTCTTCTGGACCTTGTTGACCATACTGCTGGTCTTGGGTTCATTGAAAATGTAAAAGTAACAGGTACGGATTCAGAAACTTCTTTTGAAGCAATGGATCCAGATAGAACTGTTATTTTAAATGCAAAAACAACTAACCCAGTAGCCGAGTTCATTGGTGAATTTGGTATGGGTAATTTAGGCTTTTTAAATGGTATTGTTAATCTTGATGGGTATAAATCAGATGAAGGTACAATTAATGTAAACAATCGTGAACGCAATGGCCAACAAGTATTAGAATCATTGACGTTTGAAGATCAGCATGGTAATACTGATCAATATCGATTTATGAGTAAAGAAGTTGTAGAACAACAACTTAAAACAGTGAAATTTAGAGGAGTTAATTGGAATGTATCATTTGAACCATCTAAACAAAGTGTTCAAGAGCTTGCCCAAATTGCAGGTATTTATTCAACAATTGAACCAACTTTTTCTGTTAAAACCGAAAATGGTAATGTTGTTATCGGCGTTGGTACTGACGATGGTAGCGGACATGTTGGTAAACGTATATTTGCAAGAAATGTAGAAGGACAATTAAATCAAAATTGGAGTTGGCCATTACAACAAGTATTGGGTATTCTTAAATTAGGAATGAGCGGAGCATGTGTTATGAACATTTCAGATCAAGGTGCTTTGCAAATTAGTATTGATAGTGGGCTTGCAACATATGATTATATTTTACCAGCAATGAATAAATGAGATTAGTAACATTTGGTTGCAGTCAAACATTTGGACATGCATTACCAGATGTATGGGATTATAAAAATAAACAACCTATAACTGATCAAGGTCCAAGCAAACATGCATGGCCTCAACTTTTAGCAGACAAATTAAATTTAGAATGTTGCAATTTCGGTCTGTCGGGAGCAGGTAATAAAGAAATTTGGTGGAATGCAATAAATTATGATTTTAAAAAAACTGATATTGTTATTGTTTTATGGTCTGTGCTTAATAGATATTGTATAATAAAAAATAGTCCTACTTATTCTGAAACTCAAAGTTTTTCACCTTTTGATAAAAATTTAGAAGCAGTTAATTTTTATAAATATCTTCATAACGACTTTGATATGATATCAGATTTTTATATACGATGTAATCATTTGCATTCGTTCTTAAATAATAAAATAAAATTAATTAACCATGGCATTTTAGATCATACTTTACGACATAAAATTTATAAAGTACATAATGCAGATTATAGAGTGAAATTTAACAAAATACTTTTTTTAACAACATTTTTTCCTGATATTAAAAAAAACTGTCCGGCCGCTTTAGATAATTCTCATCCAGGACTTGAGGCTCATACACAATTTGCAGAAGAAATTTACAATGAAATAAAAAATGAAATCACGTAAAAATTTAACTAAAAGTAATAAAGATTATGCAGTCTTTCTTCCTAGTATAAGTGGCTTTTATAATACATTTATATCAAAACAACGGGTAGAAGAATATGTACCTAAGAATAGAATACCTGCTGAGTTTGAAAATGGTATAGAAGGCTGTAATTTTCTTAATGAAGATCAAGCATATTTTAATTATAAATGGTCATTATACTCTGCAGGCCATGCTCAACTTGATATTGCAAAAAGTGATGTCGAAGAAAGTATGGTACAAAAAAGAGATAAGCCGAAAACTTGGTGTCTTGCTGATAGTGGTGGGTTCCAAATAGGTAAAGGTGTTATTAAATTCGATTGGGAGAATTTTTATGAAGTACCTACTGATAACAATTATGTTGGTAATGCTGATGCCGTTAGGGGTAAGATTCTTAATTGGCTCGAGCATACCGCTGACTATGCCCTCGTACTGGACGTACCGTCATGGACTGCCGATCCCGTTAATCGTGGACGGACAAAAATGTCTAGTTATGCCGAAACACTCAAAGCCACATTGTATAATAATGCTTGGTTCGTCGCAAACAGACAAGGAAATGTAAAATTTTTAAATGCTCTTCATGGAATGGATTGGGCTTCTTCATCACAATGGTATGAAGAAGTAAAACATTTTCCATTTGAAGGTTGGGCGTTTGGTTCTAATAACATGCGTAATATCTATCTTGCTATGCGTAGATTAATTGTATTACGTGATGACAAATTATTAGAAAAAGGCAAACATGACGTAGTTCATTTCTTAGGCACATCGCGATTAGATTGGGCGTGTATGCTTACCACAGTACAGCGATGTTTGCGTGAACATGTTAATGAAGATATGATGGTTACCTTTGATTGTGCTAGTCCTTTTATAGCAACCGCACATGGACAAATGTACACACAACATGTACATAGAAATAATCGTTTTAGTTATATAATGGATAAAGCAGTTGATGATAAAAAACTTGCAGGTAGTACTATTCCTTGTCCTTGGACAAGTCCTATTGCAGAACGTATGACTATGGGAGATATTTGTTATTATAAACCAGGAGACTTAAATAAGTTAGGGAAGGAAGGTAAAACTAGTTGGGATAGTTTTAGTTATTTCTTAATGATGGCTCACAATGTATATCAGCATATCGAATCAGTACAACGTGCAAATGTTCTTGCAGATACAGCAAGTGAACTATACAAACCTAAAATAACAGAATGGCGTAAAGTTAAAGCAACAGGCAACGAAGATGAATTTAGTCCTTGGGTTCCACGTAATTTAATTTATTTTAATGAAGTATGTAAAGACATATTTACAGCAGAAAATCCTATGACATTAATAGAAAAAGCAGAAGGCTTATTTGCTGATATTAGTGATAAAAGAACTCGAAGATCGTCGGCGGCAGTATTTAATTCTTTATTTGAAGCCGAAGATGTAGGAGACGATAATGATGCAGATACATTTGATCAACAGGATGATGAAAAAATGGAGGAGTTAAATGATTCAATATCATGAAGGGGTTCCATTTTGTATAATGCAACCCGATGAAGCAGGAGTTCATATAGATTGTGAGCGAGTAGTAAAATTTTTAGAATATGTAGAACCACAAATATGTTCTACGCCTAATGATTCAAATACGGCATATAAAAATGATGACTTATCTGCTCGATTTAATAAATGGAATATATTTTTCTTTGTAGAACCAGCATTATTACCAATTTATAAATTAATTCAAACAGGATGGGAACAATTCGCAGAAGAAGTTAAATTCGGTAATGATGCATTATGGATTCATTCCCATGGTAATCTTCATAGAAAAGATCAACAATTAAGTTATCATGCCCATAGATATCCTGTCTTAGGATATGTTGGGATATCTTCTGAAGGTAGTAATACTACATTTTACACAGGTGAAAAAGAAGATATACCTATACCTATACCTAATAAAAACGGCCAATTAGTTATAACATTAGGACCAATTCCACATCAGACAGATGTATGGGATAAAGATTATCCTAGATGTAGTGTAGCATTTAATTTAATGACAACAACCGATACACAAGTAGAAGGATGTGGACCAGTATTTCCATTTAAGGTTTAGTTATGGCAATTGAAGTATATCATAACATGCTTCCTGTATGTACATTAACAAAAGAAGAACATGGTATAGAATTAGACTATGATAAAATAATAAAATTTGTCGAAAAAATAGAACCAGAAGTTTTAAAATTAGAAGTTGATAAAGGACATTATAATGCAGAACCGGGTACAGCAAAAGAAATGATTATAAAATGGAATGGTTGGAATATTTTATTATTAAATGAACCTGCATTATTTAATGTTTATAGAATAATATTAAAAGGTATTAAAGAATTTACTAAGTTTACTAAATTTAAAGAACCTGTTACATATTTGGGTTGTTGGGCAACATTAACTAGAAAAGGTAGACAAGTATTTCCGCACACACATAATTTTCATATGGTAGGGCATGTTGCTATAAATGCTGAACCGTCAACTACTACATATTCATGGAAAGACCCCGAAGGCAAAGAATATCATGTTCCAATAAAAAACTTAAATGGTCAAGTTCAAGTAACTAAAAGTGTAAATCATCATAGTTCAATTTGGGAAAAAGATGAGTCAAGAATAACCATTGCTTTTGATGTAATAGGACAAACACATGTCGAAGACCCTCGTCCTTTGCCTCCTTGCTTTCCTATTCTTTTAGAATAAATATTGTATGCAGTTAAATCAATTAAAAATATCTGAAGCATTAGTAAAATATCCAGAACGAATATATAAAGTATTTTCTGCTCATTTAGAGCAAGAAATGCTTAATTACATGTATCATTATAAGGTTCATAGAGATGATTATGAACAAGAACATGATAATATTAAGGGTATGGTTGCTAAAGTAGCAAACAAAAAAGGTATAACTATTGAGCAAAATTGGTCTAAAGGAAAAAATAATAAACTTGAAATAGATATTAAACCAGACGACTTTCCTAAAAGATACACACCTAAAACAGAAACCGAAGACGGATATGCTAAACTGCAATTAGTATATAAACCTGGTGCAGATGAAAAAGCAGAAGGAACACACCAAACTGGTGTACGTAAAAATAAATGGCTCCATACTATTAGAATAATAATGGGTGATATTATGGAGGATATATTAATTCAAGATAAGCCTAAAGAACAGTTTAGAGAAATACATTATACATTACAACGTGTTAATTCTACTCTAAGACATGAGCTTATGCATTTAACACAAGAACATACACTTAAAAGTACTACTTCTAAAAAATTAAATCAAAAAACAGGTGAATGGGAAACGGATGATTTAGCATATACTGGGCAAACAGATCGATTACCTGGATATGGAGATGACGATTTAGAAAGAGATCATCCTGAATTTGGTTATAGAGTTCATAATTTAAGTCCTATTGAATTTGATCCTATGATTGAATCTGAAGCGGCAAGATTTAGATATACATTCTATGACCGCACAGAACCTATGATGCCACAAATAAAAGATTATATTCGAAGTAGTCAATTTTTCAAATTATTAAAAGGAATGCGAGAAACTAAACCAGGCGAATGGAAATCCTGGGAAGAAGCAGATCCTAGATATCAAATAGCAATTAAAAAATTCACAAAAAGAGTTAAAGAAATCACTTGACATAAATAGTTAGATATGTTAAAATATACAAAAGGAGAAATCGCTTGGGGTGTTGGTATTCAAATCCCTGTCGGTTGATCATAAGCAAGAAATCGTAAAATTTGATTTAGAAAACGGAGAAATAAACCTTAAAGATTATGGAAAAAGCGTATTTTTGGGCATCAACCTTAATAACAAGGAAATCATTTCGTGCATAAGAGCTTATCGAAAGCAACAGACAGAAGAAAAACAAAATCTGTCCCTTTACCAGAGAGTGAAGAAGGAATTCTCGAGACTAGTGGCTTAGAGGGAGTAGCCGAATCACGCAATAGTGGCGGACTACCTGGCCTTTTGAATATTTTACAAAACATTAAAAATGCTGAGAGACTACGAAACTGGAAAATCTACTGATGTAAGTTTTTTCATTGGAACAGAAGTAGAAAACACAAAGGCACATGGGCTCCGCACATTGTTTGTTGCGGGGCTCCAACCTACAAGTAAAATAATTAAACATGCCGAAGAAAATAAAGTAGAACATATTTACTTAGGTGCCAATCATTCTTTTGTTCCTAATTTAGATTGGAATTATAATACTGTAAACAAATGTATAACAGCAGGATATTTAGTTTCTTTAAATTATCCAATTAATTATCATAATAATGTAATAAAAGAACTTAATAATTTGTATAAAAATGAAAATTTTATACCACAAATATCATTGCATTTTCCTGAATTAGAACATGAAAATCCTAATTTAAATATTAAAATTGATGATATAGATTTTGAAGCAACAAATAATGGTGTTTGGTGTTTCAATTTATCGGATGTTTGTACAGACGATAATAAAACAACCTGGGACAAATATAAAAGCGATAAAATATTATGAGTAATAAAAAAATTAAATTAATTAAAGAAGATGAAACATCAACTGACGATTTATTAAAAACTATGCTTAAAACCATGGAAGCAATGGATTGGAAATTATGGGAACTCTATCAAACTGCCCAACGAGTTGAAAAATACTTAGGAATAGAAAAAGAAGATGAAAAATAATAAACGTATTTTTGTAACTTTTCAAAAAGAAGGATTACATAAATGGCCAGATGCTATTGATCATCCAGGAGTAGAATTTCTTGCAAATGAACATAGACATATGTTTCATTTTAGAGTAGATTTACAAGTATTCCACGATGATCGTGAAGTAGAATTTATTCTTTTTAAACGTGAACTAGAAGGGTTATATACTGAAGGTACTTTGCAATTAGATTATAAATCTTGCGAAATGATGGCAGATGAACTAGGGGAATATATTAAAGAAAATTATCCTGGAAGACATTTTAGTATTGAAGTATCCGAAGATGGTGAAAATGGTTGCTTAGTTGAATTTATTAATACAGACCCTACAAAAAAGTTATCAGAATACAAAGCCGCAGGAAAAGTTTATTCTGATGGTAGAGGTGGCATATATGAAGTAAATGAATCTGGACAAGTTTAAAGAAATAATTGATGTATCTACTCACGTAGATGTAATCGGTGATTATGAAGTTCGTCGTTATAAACATAACGGCGGATACATTATAATAGATGCATTAGGTGATTTTGTTATAATAACAGAAGATTGTATTGATAAAGTATGTGGTGTAATATTTGGTGATTTAATAGACCAGAAAGTCATTCTAACAAACTAATATGAGCATAATAGTAGCATTAGATTATACTAATCCGTTAGAAGCATTAGAAATGGCCGCAAAGTTACGTGACCATGTAGATGGGTTTAAAATTAATCATGCTTTATGGAGTCAATCTGTATATATTAAAGATTATACTGATAAAGAATTATTTATAGATTGCAAATTATGGGATACGCCAAATACAATTAGAACTGTAGTAGAAAAAATTATTGCTAAAGGTGCAACAATGACAACAATAAGTACCTTTAATAATCCTGAAGTATTTGACACTCTTAACCAATATAACAATGACATTCAATTATTAGGTGTTACATCTTTAACATCGTGGTCATCTGTAGAAGAATTACAATTATATAAAGAAACCTCATATGATATATGGAAAGAACATATAGGTAAAATAATACATAATTTTGCTGGAATTGTTTGTTCGGTTCCAGATTTGCATTATATTGATAGAATCGATCCTGATTTTAATTTAATTAGGGTTTGCCCAGGAATAAAATATGAAACAAAACTTAAAGGACAATCAAAAACAGCAACGCCAAGAGAAGCATACGAACTCGGTGCTGATTACTTGGTTATTGGAAGATCTGTTACTCAAGCAAGCGATCCGGTCGAGAAAGTAAAGGAGATATATGACAGTTTACATAGTTGATTTAGAAGCAGTAGAATCTAGATATACATGTGAATGGAAATGGCATCTACCTGAACTAATTAAAAATTCTGTACCTATCGAAGGAGCAGAAGATATACCTAAGGCAACTACACCAGGTGCATTTTTAAACTTCGGTGGCACAAACATTTATAAAGCAAAGCAAATAGAAACTATAGGTAGGATGTTCTGTGACGGTACAGTAAAAGCAGGAGATCATTTTTTATTTACAGATGCATGGCATCCGGGTATTATATCATTGAAGTATATGAGCGAATTGCTCGAAATACCTGTAACAATTCATTCAATGTGGCATGCAGGATCGTATGATCCACATGATTTTTTAGGAAGGTTAATAAATGACAAGCATTGGACTTTTGATTTTGAGCGGAGTATTTTCCATGCTTCAGATTTTAATTATTTTGCTACTAATTTTCATATCAAATTATTCGTAGACACATTATTTAATTATACATTTAATAATGATGATTCAGCAGATGTAAAACTTAAAAGTAAAATAGTACGTACAGGTTGGCCAATGGAGTATTTAGAAGATGCTTCAAAGACAACATTAGTCGATGATTATAATAGTATACAAAAAGCAAAGGAAAATTTAATAGTATTCCCTCATAGAATAGCACCAGAAAAACAACCAGATATATTTAGAGATTTAGCAAATAGTTTACCTCAATATGAATGGGTAGTTTGCCAAGATAAACAGTTGACAAAGCCAGAGTATCATGCTATACTAAAGAGAGCAAAAATGGTGTTTAGTGCAAATTTGCAAGAAACATTAGGTATTAGTCCATATGAAGGTGCATTAGTAGGTGCTCTCCCCTTAGTTCCGGATAGACTTTCATATAGCGAAATGTATAGTTGGGAATTTAAATATAATACTGCATGGACTATAGATTGGGGAAATTACTTACAACATAAGCCAAAACTAGTTAATTTAATTAAGTATAAAATGGATAATTATAACGACCTTTATCCTAGTGTAGTAGATGAAGCATATAAATTATCGCAAAACTTTTTTAGTTGCAAACCATTATTAGAAAACTTAGCCCATGATAAATTATGACGGAAAACGATGCAATGATAACATTAGTGATATAGTTACAGAAAAAGGTATTGCTAAAATAGAACGAAAAGTTGAAAAACGTTTTCAAAAGGTATTAGATGCATTGTTAATAGATACAGAAAACGACCACAATACACAAGAAACTGCAAAACGTGTAGCAAAGATGTTAGTACGTGAAGTCTTTGCTGGTAGATACGAACCTAAACCACGTATAACTTCATTTCCAAATGCAAATCAATATGATCAACTTTATATTTCAGGACCGATTAAAATCCGTTCGACCTGTGCTCATCATTTTCAGCCTATTGTTGGTAATGCATGGATTGGTATATTCCCTGGTGAAAATGTTATTGGTTTATCAAAGTTTAATAGGCTAGTGGATTGGGTAGCAAGTAGACCACAAATACAAGAAGAAATGACAGTACAAATTGCAGATCTTATTGAAAAGGAAACACAAGCAAAAGGAGTTGCAGTAGTTATAAAAGCAGAACATATGTGTTTAACACATAGAGGTGTCAAAGAACACGAGAGTGATATGACTACATCTATTGTACGAGGATCTTTAAGAGAAGAAGAAACTCAAAAGCGTGAATTTTTTGCATTACTTAAAGGTATGAAAGGATTTTCAGAATGAAAGTAATATGGCTAACCGCATCCTCTTTTGGTATAATGTTTGCTATACTATCTTGGATGCAAGAATCAGGAATTTTACCTCCTACTGATGAACTAGGTGCATGGAAAGGGTTACTTGCCGTTTTTACTGGTCTAGTTCTTTATTGGAGTGTAGCTCGTAGAGTATGAAAGGATTTTAAAAATGAAAGCAAAACTTGAATTTAATTTGCCCGAAGACAAAGATGAATTTAATGTTGCATCAAAAGCAATGGATTGGGCATTAATTGCATGGGATATAGAACAGCAATGTCGTGATTGGATTAAGTATGAAAATCACGAGTTTAAAACCATAGAAGAAGCATTACAAGGCGTAAGAGACATGGTTCAAGACGTAATGGACGAAAACGGAGTGCAATTTCCATCATGACAATACAAAGTATTAATGCATATACACCATCAAGGGGGGCAGATCCTAGACTTGATAGGACATGGGCAACAAAAGCAGAAGTTGAAAAACTAGAAAATCAGATAGTAAATCTTAGAGAAAGAATAGCAGGGTTAGAAAAAGATTTTACATATCTTTATAAACATCACGTGGAGAAAAACGATGGTTAGAGTAAGATTTTTATGGGAAGCCGAAGGGCTTTATGACGACGAAGAAGAAGACGTAGGTCCAATAGAATTAGAAACATATTATGATGCGGAAACATGGCAAGAAGCATGTGATGATGCCGCTGACTGTTATGATTGGGACGACGAAGACTGCATTAATTTTGAAGCAAAAAGTGATTTGTGTGAAACTACTCGATCACTTACAAAAATACTAATACAAGAAGACGGCAAAGAAGAAGTAGAAGCAGATTCTGAAGTACGTGAGTACTATTTTAAAGCCGAAGAAAAGGCAATGGGAATATGACACTAATTGATATTAAAAATTTAAACACCACGGAAATAAAACAAGTAAAAGAATGGTGTGAAAAAGAATTACAATTTCGAGAAGATGTAGGCAAAGAAATAGAACGCCGAGCACAAACAGATAATGGTATTCGAAATTATCCTGAAGGTTGTTTTGAATATTCAATTACACGAGATCCGTAAAAAATAGAGGTGGCCTGGGGACTCCAGACGGGAGTTCTGGCTCCTGGTTCTTTACAGGTCACCACTTTAAGGAATATAGATGAAAAAAGTATATTATACATGGCAACAAATAGAATTTTTACTTCATGAAGTTATGCGAAGTATAAAGGATTGGAAACCAGATTATGTAGTAGGTATTGTTAGAGGAGGATGTTTTCCAGCAGGATTATATAGCCACTATACAGGTGTACCAATGTATGCATTAAAAGTACAATTAGCAGACGGAGTAGGGGAACATACAGATGATGATATAGAAACCAATGCTTGGATGGCTGAAGATGCATATAACGGTAAAAATATTCTTGTCTTTGACGATATCAACGATAGTGGTAGTACATTTAATTGGATTAAAAGGGATTGGCGACAAGGTTCTTTTCCAGCAGATCCTAAATGGCAAAATGATATGATATTTGGTAATAATGTTAGAACTGCATGTTTAATAGATAATGGACCGAGTGACTTTGATTGCGATTATTCGGGTACAACAATTAATAAAGTAGATGATCCTTGTTGGATTGTTTTTCCGTGGGAGGAATGGTGGAATCCGAACAGCAATTAAAAAAATGGCAGGATGCACCTTGGCCAGATGATAATATAGTGCATGAAGAAAGTAGATTTATAGTATATAAAGATGGTTTTCCAGTAACAGAAGGCCATTTATTATTTGTGCCTAAAACATTAGAACATGTAAATATTATACAATGTTTTGCGGCGGCATACAATTGTGGCAATAATGGAGTTGTAAATGGAGATTTTGAAGCATATAATATTGGGTATAATAATGGTGCCGATGCGGGTCAAACTGTTTTTTGGCCACATATTCACCTTATACCAAGACGCAAAGGAGATGTCGAAGATCCGAGAGGCGGTATCAGACATGTCATCCCATGCAAAGGAAATTACCAGGTATAAAGATAGTATTCCTAAATTATTATTTTTAACTACCGGTAAATTGACACAAGATTTTGAAGGTGCAGAATCTTTTGTTACCCAGGCAAATTTAACTCTTACAGCAGATGATAAAACATTTGTATTTGATTTTGCATCAGACGATAATATAACAATAGCAACAAAATTTCAAATATTAGATGCAGACGGAGATTCACTCATTAGCACTAATGGTCTTCAAGATACAATGGGACCACCAATTAATGAAACAATAAATTGATTGACAAAATGACTAAAAAAACGTATAATTGTACTGTAGAGGATCTTCAAATAGAAGATGACGGACAAACTGTAATTCTGCCTCCTGAGGCACAAAAAGCATTAGGACTTAAAGAAACTGAAAAAGTTGTAATGACAAAAATAGCACGAGGTGATAAAGCAGTATTTGAAATTAAATCAAATGAAAATTAAATATTCAGAAGCATTTTATAGCATACAAGGAGAAGGTCGCTGGATGGGAACACCTAGTGTCTTTTTGCGTATGTTTGGATGTAATTTTGAATGTAGAGGATTTGGACAAGGCAGAGATCGAACTAAGTGGGTGCCTAAAGATCAAATGCCACATGTTATAGATCCAAATAGACTTAATTATAAATCCTATCATGATCTTCCAGTACCAGAAATAGGTTGCGATACTAGTGCAACTTGGTCACATTTATATAAACATATTGCTACCAATGAAGAAACTTCTGTAATTGCAGAAAGATTATTAGATTTAACACCACATAAAAATTGGGACAATATACATTTAATTCTTACTGGTGGCGAACCTATGCTTTGGCAAAAGCAATTACCAGATTTATTATCTCAAGAAGCATTCAAAGGATTAGAACATATTACAATTGAAACAAATTCCACACAAAAGTTAACCTTAGATTTTAGAGATTTCTTAGATAATAAAACAGAGTTACATATAACTTGGTCGTGTAGTCCTAAATTAAGTATTAGCGGAGAAGATTGGAAGGATGCAATTAAACCTAGTATTGTACAAGAGTATAATAGAGTACGAAATAGTGAATTATATTTAAAATTTGTAGTTCAAGATAGAGAAGATATAAAGGAAGTAAAAACAGCAGAACATGCCTATGGATTAAATGTTCCAGTATATTTAATGCCATGTGGTGGTACAATTGAAGGGCTCGAACTTACAGAAAAAAATGTTGCTGAACTTGCATTAGAATATGGATACAGTTTTAGTCCTAGATTACATGTAAACTTGTTTGGTAATGCATGGGGAACATAATGAAAATATTTGATAAAATTAAAGATAAATTTAAAAAGAAAGAAGTACCTAAACCTAAACCCAAAAAGGTAGATCCTAAGGATAGCAAAGAACCTTGGGTAGATGTTATTAAAGTTAAATTAGATGTAGACAATCCTTCACAAGGGTTTTTTGAATTAGATTGGAATGGACCGTTTGTAGCAATGTTACGAGAAAATGGTTATGAAGGTGGTGAAGATGAAATGGTTGTAGATAAATGGTTTAGTGATTTATGTAAAACTATTGTTAGGGAAGAAATAGAAGATGAATATGATCTTTTAGGTGAAGCCCCGAATATTGTTCAACTTAAAGACGGAAGAAAAATAATCGAATGACACATATCCTTGTAGATACCACTAATATGTTTTTTAGAGCGAAACATGTTGTTAGAGGAGACGATCTTGATACAAAAGTAGGTATGGCAATGCATATTATGTTTACATCAGTAAACAAAGTATGGAGAGATTTTGCAGGTAGCCATGTTGTATTTTGTTTTGAAGGTCGCTCATGGCGTAAAAATGAGTATGAACCTTATAAACGCAATAGAAAAGAAAAGCGAGATGCTCTTACTGCAAAAGAGCAAAAAGAAGAAGAATACTTTTTTGAAAAGTTTGGAGAATTTCAAACTTTTTTATCGGAAAAAACAAATTGTTCTGTTTTACAAAATAAAGATTGTGAAGCCGACGATATGATTGCTAGATGGATACAATTACACCCAGAAGATAAACATGTTATTGTTTCTAGTGATTCTGACTTTTATCAACTTATATCAGATAATGTAGAAATTTATAATGGCATTACTGATACAACTATAACAAAGGAAGGATATTACGATGGGAAAGGTAAATCTATTATTGATAAGAAAACCGGACAACCAAAAGAAGCACCTAATCCTCGATGGCTTCTTTTCGAGAAGTGTATGCGTGGGGACACCTCTGATAATATATTCAGTGCTTACCCTGGTGTTCGTACTAAAGGCACTAAAAACAAAGTGGGGTTACTTGAAGCGTTTGATGATAGAAATAAACAAGGGTATAATTGGAATAATCTTATGCTTCAACGATGGACAGATCATAACGGAGAAGAACACAAAGTTATAGATGATTATGAAAGAAATAAAAAACTTATAGATTTAAATGAACAACCAGATTGGGTTAAAACAGGAATGGATACAACTATTACAGAAATTGTCCAAAGAGACAAAATATCACAAGTAGGTATACATTTTATGAAGTTTTGTGGTAAGTATAATTTAGATAGGGTAGGTCAACAAGTTCAAGATCATGCTTTATATTTAAATGCTGGATATAATTAATGACAGATGAAGAAAAAGAAAAAATAAGAAAACATGCAGAATTTAATATTAAAATGCAGTTATATCAACAACCTGTATTTCCGTATTATCAATCAATGGGTGTTAAAGAATTTTTTTATCCAGTACAATCTGACGAAGAACTTATTGGTTTTTTACATATATGGTGGAATAAAGACAAGATGTCAGGTATAGTCCAAGGAGGACACGAGGCAAAAGGTTTTTGGGAAACTACATGGTATGATAATATAGAAGATAAACCAAAATTAGAAGATAATGGCGTAAAAATAGATCATCACAAATTACAATTAATTGCCCAAGAAAAAGAAAGAGAACGCCATGAAAAAATAGCGTTACGACTGAAACAAGAAGAAAAACTCCAAAAACTCACTGCTCCCGCCGGTATACTCAAAAAATATCTATCTTAAGATCAGATATACTAAATAGTTATAAGGAGTATACTATTAATGGCGCGGCCTCAACCTGATATTCTATTAGAAAATAACAATAATGGCTCGGTCATTCAAATATTGAAGGCCAAACACATTTATGCGGTCTTTTATCAAGACGCCCCCATTAATTTACGCTCTATTAATAAGTTAGGTAAATCGGGATTGAAATATAAAAAAGTTTCATTTTCTAATCCCGGACATGCCTATAATTTAGCAGAAAGATTAAACAAACTGTTTGGTACAACCGACTTCGAAGTCTACCGCTTTGCGGAGGGAGAATTAGTAACTGAGACAATATACTAAATGAGTAATTTTCGTGAAATATTTGAAGAGAGCCAGCAGGCCTTGGAAGATCTGCATGTTCGAATAGGCGTCGAATCTAAAAAATTAAAAGAAAATCTTAAAGAACAACTTGAATTAAAATTAGAAGCCGACAAAATATACGAAACCAAGTGGGTTTTTTATCATACCATTTTAGGAATAGAGTTACTCGTAGTAATAATAATTCTTATAGGAATATGGTGGAAATTATGAAAAAATTTCTAATTCTAATGATAGCAAATCTATTGATCGCTTCCGTTGCTTTTTCTAGTTCTCTTAACAAAGAAATCGTTGATAAAGTAAAAAAAGCGACCGTTTTTATATTAATGCAGAGTGGTAATAATCAGGCTGTTCTCGGTCCTAATGGAAGAGGAACATGTAGTGGTTTTGTAATAAACAAAAAACGACACATTGTAACAAATTATCATTGTGTGCATAGAACATCCAAATTAAAATTAGCATTTTATGATAAAGATGATTGGAATGTATACGAAGTAAAAATTATAGGTACTGACCCTCTTGCAGATTTAGCAGTTATTCACATACCTGATCGCAAAAAACCATTACCTTATTTAGAATGGTCAGAAGACGAGCCTTGGGATGGAATGGATGTTTTTGCAGTAGGTCATCCCTTTGGTATGGCATGGTCTATAACAAAAGGTATTGTTAGTAATAACGAAAGAATTGTAAGATCTCCGTATGTACGATACATTCAAACAGATACTTCAATTAATGTTGGTAATTCCGGTGGTCCTTTAGTTAATACAGCAGGTAATGTAGTAGGAGTTAATTCTATGATAGTTAATCCTGCGGCAACTAAAGTAGATGCTGGAGTAGCATTAGCATTGCGAAATGATGATGCTAAAGAAATTGTGAATGTTATTAAAGAAGGTAAGGAATTCGTACGGCCTATTGTTGGTGTAAGATTAGTAGATCTAAATCCATTAAATAGAGCTGATATAGAAAATTTACCAGATGTAAAAGAATCTGGAATAACAGTTCCTAATACTTTTGGTTGTATGATCGCACCATCGGATCCTATGCCAGAAGGGTTAGAAAAATTTGATACTATTGTTAGTGTTAACGGTAAGGCTGTAAATCGACAAGACGATCTAACAGACGAAATAAGAACTAAAAATGTAGGTGATACTGTTGATCTTGTAGTAATACGAGATCGTATTTATAAAAATGTCACAGTAACCTTGAAAAAATTAGAAGTAACCGGAGCAGAACTTTATGACAAACAAGGAAACCCAAGATCGGCTCCTTTGCTACCAAAGCCAGAGGAACCAAAAGAGGAACCCAAAACAGATAATGAAACAGTTAAGTAAATTAACAATTGCGGTGGCACTTTTGTTAGTGCCAACCGTAGTTAGCGGAAAAGAATGTCCCCATAAACTTAAATATGCTACCGCTCATGTTTATAATATGGTATTGCAATGTTTCAATCATTTAAATTTAAATTCACTTCGAATGTTTAATGCACCTATTGTACCTCATTTAGGTATTAATCAATGTGTTTGTATAACTGAAAAAATACGACTTGAATTTGAATGTTTTGAAGATTATATGAAACATGTAAATGAAGATCCAACAGGAGCATTATTAGGTAAACTTAGTGGCGATTGTATTAAAGAAGGTGCAATGGGACCTGATGCAAGAAGAGCATATGAGCAAGGTGCTTCATCTGATAACTCTACAAAAACAGAAGAACCCAAACCTAAATATAATGAACCAAATGATGCTAGTGTCAAGGAACCAAAAAAAGAAGAAACAGTTAACAAAAACCCATTAACTTGGGGAGACTTAATTAATAAATAAACATACTACTTAATAAAAAGACTTATGGCAGAAGAAAACATGGAAAATCAAAATCTTTCTGAAAAGAAAACCGAACAACTAGAAAAAAGAAAGCAACGCAATTGGTTTGCTAGATATTCAATCACTATTATCATAGTGATTACCTTTTTACTTTTAGTTGGCTTGTTGTTTTTTCAATTAGTACCGCAAGACTCAAGAGATTTGCTTAATATTTTATTAGGTGCCTATGTTGCAGTACTAGCGAAATCAACAGATTACTGGTTCAAAGAGAAAGAAGACCCTGAAATTGCTGAGGGTAGAGCAATAAACGAAGCCGATAACGGAAACGCCATCGGATAATAATGTGGCATTTATTAAGATCGATAAATGGGAATTAACTACAATTCATGTATACTATTGGATTCCCGACTATCAACATATCTTAAATTTATTCAGTTTCCAAGACGACGATGTTCCTCCTGAGTACCCACGAATGCAACGATTTGTGAAATACTGGGAGGAAAACATCGAAGCAAGAATTAAAGAAATACAAATAGGAAGTGTTAATCAGTCTGATATCAGACGGGTCGATAAATACTTTCATATTAATTAAGGGGTCTGTGCTGAGATGCACTATACGATAACTTACCAAGATGTCCTTCCTCCTTATTCCTATCACTATCAAGACATAAAAGCAGATTCTATCGAAGAAGCAAAAAAAATCTTTTATAAGTCACATCCTTATCGAGATTATGCTGATCATTACATAGTTCGAATTGATTTAAAAGTTAAATAAATATTACTATGAGGGCTCGTGAAATAATAACTGAAATTGAAGATTGGAATGTCGAAGGAATGTATGCTGGACAGTACGGTCTTCCCTCTGAAAAAAGAGAAGAGCTCAATCAAATACTTTTAGGTACTTATGATGATTATTATAAAGTATGGACTCGCGATTTACGAGAAGTAGGTGTTCCGACAGATTATGATATTGAAGTTATAACAGAAGAAATTCCTCATCCTTTTGTTACACCTGATAATATTGATGACCATGACTTACAACGGAAATTTGACGGACCTCGAGAATATGTCGTTCTAAAAATGGAACTAAAACATCGCACATTATCAGATAAAGAATCTAACCCAGAAACAGGGCAATCTATTGACGGACACAGGGTTCATTTTGTTCAAAAAGTACCAGAAGGCGTCGGTTCTGATATAAATATGGTTGATTTTTATATTTGGATTATCAATAAATTAGGTACTGCGATAATATCAGATAGCAAACAAAGTAAGGGCGGTGCTTCCATATGGAAGAGGTTAGCAAGCGACCCAAGAGTAGATGTTTTTGCCTATTCATATAAATATGGTTTTGGACAAACCGATGATGAAGGTGATGCTGACAAATGGAATACGTGGGCCGGCACCGATCAAGAAGTAGTAGATGATGCTAAACTTAGGAGAGAACTTGGACACCCTGAAAAAGAAATTAAATCTGATGTTATTTCAGCAAGGCGAGAACTTGGCGCCGAACGCGATAATGTATTATTTGCTGTTCCCAGCAATCGCTCTATGCATAGTTAGTTGTACAGACTTAAAAAACTTTTACATGGAACGGATGGGCTATAATCAGCCTGTTTGTCATATAAATGTAGATACTAGAGAAGCCATCAATTTAGTCGATGGCTGTCGAATGGAAGGCACTCTTATTCGTACTCCGACAGAATACGAAACAAAAGAACAACTCGGAAATTAATGAATGGGACACGTCACACCTTTTAGTCGTTCTAAACATATCAAAAAAGATGGTGTATCAAAAGTTGATCACTTTTCGATAGTACCAGAAAATCGTACTGCGGTAGACAATATTCTTCGTGTAAATCACGGCAATCAAATGCGACTTGGTTTAATGGCCGACGCCAAAGCCAATATTATGATTACCGTTGCATCTATTGTGTTTTCAATAACCATAGCAAATTTAGATAATCAAGTAATGAGATGGCCTTTATTTGCATTAGGATTTGGTTGTTTCTTTTCATTATTATTTGCAATATTTGCAATAATCCCAAAAACAGATTATCCTAAAACATGGGATGGAGATATAGATAGAAAATCTCCTGAATTTAATCCTTTATTTTTTGGACATTTTGCCCATATAGATGTTGACGAATATAAAAATGATTATGCACATACTTTAATGACTGATGATAAAGTGTACGATGCTTTAGCGGGTGACATATATGGTCAAGGTAAAGTTTTAGCATTAAAAAAATATAAATACCTTAAATGGTCGTACCAATGTTTTCTTTGGGGGATAGGATCGGCTATTATAGTGTTTGCAATACAAAATATTCCAGTGGAAGAAATTATGAGATATATACTAGATTTTTTTTCATCACTTGATTTTGAAATAGATTGGTGTCAGTGGAGTATGCAATGCAGAATAAGAAATGGTTAATACTAATTATTTTAATATTCTTATTATCAGGGTGTGCCGCAACCAATAAATTATTAGTAAGTGATGGTGAATATGGTAACTATACTACATTACCTGTAGACGTTCCGGTGTTAACCGAAATGGCACAATATTGTATTAAAAGTTATGAAAAACCAGGACGAAGTCCAGATGATCCAAAATTTGCTGAATTTAATGATTTATTTGATTCTGATGGGCAAAGATTAAAAGAAGAATTTTCATATTATCTTTTAGATCAAGACGGTGTTTCTATTTTAGTTTTTCGAGGAACAGATAATAGGGAAAATGTAAAAACTGATGTTGATATACGAATGCATCATGATAAAGATTTAGGCACACTACTTCATATGGGTTTTAGAAATGCCTCACATATAATTTACTCAGATATTAAGAGAAATTATAAATTACGTAAAACAGTATATTTAACAGGGCATTCGTTAGGTGGTGCGATAGCCCAAATAATTGGACTATGGTTTCATGAGGAGGGATACAATGTTCAAATTTATACTTTCGGTAGCCCCAAAGTCGCTACGACCTTTTTTGGAAATAGACCCATTCATTTCCGTGTTGCTCTTCGGAATGATCCTGTGCCTTTTTTTCCTAGTTTTCCTTTTCTTCATTCCGGCATTTATATAGATCCAGAAACGTTGGATTGGTCCGAAACTCATTTAGAAGAAGGTTTTTTAAAAATAGATGCTAGAGATCACTCTATAAAAGCATATTATGATACATTAATGGAACATACTCAATAACACCAGATGTAAATTTGTAGTAGGATTACTCCTACTACAATTAAACTTGTTAGCAAATTTATTATTAGTACCATTTAACAATCCTATAAAAATGGGTTGCGGTTTTTCTTACTTTCCTGAAAAATGCACTAGCATCTTTCTTGTTATCAAAGTGTTTTTCACACTTATCTACACCTCGTTTCCACTTTACAACATAATGTTGAGGCGGAATGTGAGCAAAAATATCATGTTCTATAACACCAAATTGGTTTACCCAAAAATGCTTTGCATCCCAGGTCTTATGTCTATAATAATCATGATACATATATTTCTTAATATAAATATTATCGACTACTAATTATATAGATGCATAAACCGTGCAAAGTTAAAAGGAAAATGCATTGGAAACAGTTTATGAAAAATACAGACCTGCTCATGAAATATTAATTGAATATTATGCTTATTGTGAATTAAGAGGATTTTTACAAGATGATTGGGAAAAAGAAGATAAAATGTATAAAGCCCAATGCGATAAATTATATGAAGAGTATAAAACTGCGACCGCAAGAGAAAAGGATAGGGAAGAAAACTCAAAATCTACAAGAATAGCAAAAAAACTTGAAACAATGAAAATGACCGAGGATTTAGTCGCTAAAATTAAATTGAGAAATAATAAATGATTAAAGACGAAGTACCAAAACGCCCTAAAAAATATCCAAAGGGTTGGAAGCAAGAACGAGAACGTGTATTAAATGAATTAAGGCGAGTTTATATAGAAATGTCTGTTGCTAGGCAAGATAGAACATTAACTGCCCTTTATGAAAAAATTGTACAGTTGCAAGATGGAAATGCATTACCACTAATTGATTTCCCAACAACATTGGAAAAGAAATGAACGACAAGTTAGAACATATATCAAATAACAGTTATCCTGGTCGTGGTATTGTATTAGGACGTAACCATAACAACGAATGGGTTACTGTTTATTGGATAATGGGGCGTAGTCCTAATAGTAGGAATAGAATTTTTAAATATAAAAATAATATTTTAAGTACCGAAGCCGCTGATCCATCAAAAGTTAAAGATCCATCATTAATAATGTATAATGCTATGCGAGGTATAGGACATAATGTTATTGTAAGTAATGGTTCTCAAACAGATATGATTTATGATAAATTAATGTTAGGAAGCAGTTTTATGACATCATTAGAAAACGAAACGTTTGAACCTGATGCTCCTAATTACACTCCTCGAATATCGGGCTTTATAGATAAAAATAGGCAACGAGTAATACTATCTATTATAAAAAGAAACCACACAGGTGATACAGATCATTGTTTTTATCGTTATTCAAAGATAGCAACAGGGTATGGATACTGTATTACTACCTATATGGAGGATTCGTTTTTTGGTGATCCTTTACCATCTTTTCAAGGTGATCCGATATTACTTCCATTAGATGGAAATGCAGATGAAATTGCAAGTAATTATTGGAACGAATTAGATTCTGATAATCGCATATCTTTAATGGCTTATGTTGATAATGATATTAAAATAATCAATAAATATTAATATGAATTTAAGAACATTTATATTAATTAATGAGAGTTTATTGAGAATAATCAACGAAGGGTATAGTGACCTCAATCCTGCTCAACAATATAAAGTAAGTATGAACTTACAAAATACATTAATAAAAGATTATATTAATGACTATGCACGAACTGGCACTAGAGAAGAAACAAATGATTTGATAATGCAGTGGATAGAAGAAAATGCCGCAAAATTTAGACAAGATATTATTGCCGGAAAATTCGATAGCACCGTAGAAAAATTCCTATAACAACAAATCAAATAAATATTAATATGAGATATCGAGAACTCTTGACCGAAGTGGTTAATTGGGTATTACCTAATTTTGACGAAGAATGGGAAGAAGTAGCAGGAGATGATCCTGACCTTCGTGCTAGATATAGCCCACATTTTCCTAACAAAGAAGTATGGCTTGCCAAAGCTCAAGAAGGTAGCCCACAAGCAGTTAGTCCTGAATGGGATGTACAAAACACAGATGCATTTGTCGGTACATCATTTAGTGAATTTGATCAAGATAAAATAAAAAGAGTGCAAGATATATTTGATAGTGGAAAACCAATACAGTTACCTATTATATTGCATGACAAAGAAGGATATGTATTAATTGGAGGAAATACCAGACTTTCTATGACCGTTGCCGCAGGAGAACAACCCATGGCTTGGGTAATTAATGAATCAGCGGTAGGCAAAATTGTTCAAGGTGTTAATACTACAATAGATGTTAAAGTAGGTCAAGATAAAATAGAACAAAAAAAGTTTTTTAACCCTAAATTTTTTAAGGATAACGATGCGGTTTCGTGAAGTAATAAAAGAAGCACCAATAAGTGATATACAACCTATGGGCGATCCTGATCCTGAAATAGATCAAGATTTTGCTGATCCTGATGAAGGTATCTATAAGGCATGGACAGAACCTGAAAAGCGAGATTGGTTATCGACTTCTGCTAAAGCACAAAAGTGGCGAGCAGGAGTTGTAAAGTCTTGGTCAAAAACAAAAAACAATTATTTAATTATTCCTGTATTTGGTGAAGATGCATACAACTATGAAAATTTAGAAAAAGGTATTGTTCCTGTTATTGAACTTGCAACAGAGTTTCCAGAAGGTCTTAATTTTTTACAAGAGATTGAAGTATTAGATATACCTAAGGAAGGATTAGCTCAACGTACAAAGAAACATGCGGATAAAACTATTGTATTCTTTTTAGGCAATGCGGCAGATCAATGGGTAAGAGCATCAGGCTGGATGTTATTGCATAGATTAGGACATGCTAGTAGAACAACTCATAAGCCTGAAATGCAAGTTAACCCTGCATATTCACATGCATTAACTTTAATGTTTGAAAATTTACAAGATACATTTGGTAACTTTGGTATAGACTTTTGGTTAGATCATGATGATCAAGTTAATGCTAGGGTACCTTCATACAAACAACATAATTCAAGGGACTGGGCTGTTTATGGTTTGCAAAAAATAATGACTATGCGATCTGCTCGTGCAGGAAAACTGCGAGATGCATACGAAGCATTATATGAATTGTGGGCTCAATACTTGAACACTGGCGGAGTAACATTCCGTACACCAAAAACATTTGATTTTAGTGGGCAAAGTAGAAATAACAAACCTGAAATACGTAACGAACAAGAATTAATGCCAGGTGATATACAACTTATAGATGGATATTTAGAAAGATTTGAAGAAGCAATGAATGAGGAAGCATTCCCCCCAATGGAGGAATCCATTGCCGGCGAAATACTTATAATGTAATGCGATATAGAGAATTTTTATTAGAATACAGTAGAGAAAAAACGTTAAACAATGCCAACCTTATGGACAAGGTTATGGCCGCCGTTAAACGTAAGGATCCTGGTATTCCCTTCGCCGCCGATAGCGATTGGGATAATATGGAATACGTATTAGATAAATTTGAGCTTATAGATCCTACACCTAATTATCAATACATTCAGCCGTTAATGAATTGGTATATTAAAGATAAATTTCGTGGCTTTGAAGATTCTCATAGGTTAAGAGATGCTTTAACATTATTTTCTAGATTTAAACAAAGACTTGATAAACGCGATATAAATCAGTATGCTAACATAAACGAATTAGAAGATGCTGTAGAGCCATGGGAATTAGAATTAACCAAAAAAGAAAAACGCCAGCAAGGTGAATATCACATTGATGAAAATAGTTACGAATTATGGAAAGAAAATGCTTCATATATTATTGTAATTCCTAAAAATCAAAAGGCCGCATGTGCATTTGGATCAGGAACTAAATGGTGTACTGCATCTACACAAGCAGACGACAGTTATTTTAAACACTATAATGACGAAGGACACATATACATTATTAGAACTAAAGATCCTAATTATGATAAAGATAGTATTATCGCAACAACTAATCCTATAATGCAATGGCATTTTGAATCAGGACAGTTTATGGATGTAAGAGACAGTCCAATTGAACTAGACGGTCGTGGTTCAAAAGGTAGAATGTATGTTCCAGAAGCATTATATCAATTGTTTAGAGAACGATTTATAAATCAAGTTTACGAATGGGTATTTCATTTCTTTATTGAAAAAAGTAGAGCATACGATAAAATAGATTTTGAAAATGAATTTCCTTTGTGGGGCATGTTAAAATTAATGAAGATACATAAAGATGAAAAAGGATTAGAACAAGCAGTTTCTAAAGTTTTTGAAGGCTTTGACTTTGATAATTTTTATAATACGTTTGATGCATTTAAAGAAGTAGATATGTTTGAATTTGTTCGCGAACTATCAAAAATGTTTATAAATGCAGTAAGCAAGATTCCAAAAAATGAACACGGACATAAAGGTGTATATGCATATCTACAATTAAGTAGTTCAGATAGACATACATGGTGGCAAAGTTTAAAATCAGATATGAGGTCAAAAAGTCCTGTAGGTGATTATTATAAACTTTTATCGCATAGCAAATATGATTGGGATGTAGGAACTGACGCAAAAGAAAAAGGTATATCAATAGATGAGGAAGACAAGTATCGTAGTAGACGAGGATTTATTGCAAAAGAGTTAGAATTGTTTAATTTAATATTAACCTACGCACCAGGATTAGCAAAGAAAAAATATCCAACACTTACTATACCTAAATCTGATTATCCAGAATTTAAACATAGTCCAGCAGAAGTTTTTCAAAAAGAATACGCAAGAACAAAACATTGGTTACAATCAGAGCCAAAAAGTTGGATGGAAAATTATGTTATACCAATGATGTTAATAAAGGATGGCAAGTCAGAAGAGCAAATAAAACATTGGGTAGAAGAAGGATATGAATTAGGTGGTGATCCACCTATGTATTTTGATAAGGAAAACAATCGAAGACAAAGATATAGTGCAGGAAATGTACGTTATTTAGATCCAAGAGTTAGAAATGATACACTAGCAACAAATACAGAATGGGGACAAGCCATGCTTGGGTTAGTATAATGAATTTTGAAAAAATAACAAGTTGGAATAAAACTTTATGGATTGTAGTAGTTATCATATGGTCTATAGTAGGTGTACAATGGGTTGCTGAAAACATCGATCCGGAAACAGGACATAAGACAGGTCAAACAAATGAGATTTGAACAACTATTAGAAGCAAAAGAAATATATGATCACCGCCATGAGGACATGAGTGCTGAAATAAAGCCTTGGGCCGGTGGTGAAAAGTATATAGATCCACGGGATGGCTTCTATTGGTTGTTTCATGAAGGTATATTAATGCTATATTCTACTGAGAATGAATATTATAGTTTTGTTGTATCTATGTTTCAAACAGCAAGCGAGGAAGAACAAGCAATAGCAAAACGAAATATGCAAGATTTTCATAAATTGCCTCGCATTAAAGATGCACATAGTAAGATATCTAGTATGTGGAATCAATTAAGTGGTCTTGTTAACTTTCAAACTATGACACTTACAATATCTAAAGAATCTGTCGGTAATGCAATGCGACAAAGATACATAGCAAATATAGCAGAATTTAAACAAGCATTAAGCAGTTTAAAAAAGTTCGGACTTACAGATGATTTTATTATAAAAGGTGCACCAGTAGAAATACCTAAAACAGTAGGGCAAGCATTACAAATGCGAGATTATGTACAAAAAACTTTTAAAGATAAAGATTTAGTTATGTGGCACGGCACAAGCGAAGCACGATGGGAAATTATACAAAATAAAGGGCTTCGGCCAGGATATACAGGCGAAGCATATGTTGATTTAGTACCAGGTTATTCAGAACATAATGTATATCTTGCACATACACCCAAAGGAGCTCAATTTTATGCAAAACGACAAGCAAAAAAAGATAATTCAAAAGGTATTGTTTTAAGAGTACAAGTACCAGACCCAAGTAAAATAGTAGCAGATGATAGATATGCCCGCGGTTGGGAGGGCAAAATAATAGGATTTGATCCTAAACAAATTAAATCTAGTGTCAAAGAATTAGGAGAAGTAGGCTACAATGGCCGAATTCCGCCTAAATTTATAAGGAAAAAATAATGACAGAAGAAAAATGTTGCGAATGTAATAATTGCACTTGCGATCCATGCGAATGTACACCGGAAGATCTTTGCGGGTGTGAATGAACCTTCAACTGCAAATAGTCGAAGATTTAAAGTTGCATGATGACGAAAATGTTAAACTAACTCCACATCACATATTTTCTAATTATAGAAGTGGAAGAGGCCTTAGACTTTCAAAAGGTGGTTGCCAATTAATGCAAAAACTTTATGATAGTTATGAAGTAAAAATAAAAGGTCTAAAACCAATTAGAACAAAAGATGTTGTTCTATTAGAAAAACATTTAACGTATCCATATTTTATAACAGAAAAAAAACTTATATTGTTTAGTGAAAAAGATACTGTCGATTTTAAATTATACGACGGCGATTTTCTCGCTTGGTGTAAATCTAAAAGGTACTATGAATGACAAATTTTTTACATTTATATAGATTTGGAGAATGGTTAAGTGAACAAGGTTTTAATGTCATTCATCCTATTAAACAAGCAGATGCATCTTGGATGCAAATGTTAGGTATCGCATCCTCAAAAGAACTTAATATAATGATGGAACATTATTATCATTTTCAAGCACCAATTAAAGCATATTCTCCACGAGATGTTATAAAAAAATTACAAGATGGTATATCTGCATATGGATTACGAATAAACAGTAAATTAGATGTCAATAGTAAACGAACAGCAGAAAGCGAAAAAACAATTGATGTTTCTTGGTATGATATGTATAGACATAAACATTTATGGTATAAAAATGTTTTAAATATAGGGCCAGAATTAGAGGATGATATATTAAGTGAAGTTGAATTTGCTACAAATTATTTTAACCAAACAGAACATTATTGTCCTAAATGCGGTTGCATATGTTTAGATAGGGCAATGGCACCTAGAGCTAAATTACCCCCAGTAGATCAAATTTTACCGCCTCCTCTTCCTTCTCCGCCTGGTTCACCTCCTCCTCCTCCTTTGGATGTACCTAAACGGCCGCCACGTACAGTTTATTATACCATTAATAATTTTGTATGTGAAAATTGTACATACAGCCGAGTTAGGAAGCGAGAAAAAGATAAAGAAGAAATAATAGTTGAAGAAAAATTTTAAGGTTGACTTCGAGTCGCCTAGGTTGTATAATATTTGTATAACAGTTAAATACATTCCAAAAAAATTAAGATGGCCGGATACGTAGAAATTACATTAAAAGATTTTAAAAAAGAAATTGAAGACGAAATGGGCTTCACCTGCATTAATGCCAACAAAGGTTCTCTTAATGATAGAGGAGGCATTGCTAATGAATATATTTTTGAGCGTGTAGTAAAACACGAAACACCGGAAGATATGATGCAAGCCCTTAAAGGCGACGGGTTTAGATATGCAGTTCGTATATATTCTTCCATAGATAGAAATACAAATACTACTCGTGATATGGGCCAAGATGCAATTCGTGTTACATTATATGATTTGAAAAAAGAACGGCCTGTTAAAGTAGAAAAACGTGTTAATCGCACCCAAAATGCTTTATCTAATATGCGAACTAGGGCACGGGAAATGTGGCAATATGTTACAGGCGATAAAAATGTTTGTCCTACTTGTAAGAGCTTATTAGTTAAACGAACAGCCAAACGTACTAAAAAAGATTTTTTAGGTTGTTCAAATTATCCTGAATGTAAACATACACAAAATATATGATTTGCACACATTGTTGGGCGACGTCAATTAAACCATATAAAGATGTTAGTAAACATTGGAACAATCCTAGAGATACTTCTTATGTTTGTTCTAAGGAATGTTATAAAGAATTGATGCAAGCATTAAAAGACGGCACATGGATGGAATGGAATTCTAAACAAAAAGCAAATGTGCCTAAAAAATCTGCATTAGATAAAAAAAAGTAGAAAAAAAGGTTGACTTTTATGTTGGTAGGTAGTATAATTATTATATTAAATAAAACATTGTTAACTTAAATGAGAGGCGTCAAATGGCAATGCAAGTAACAGAGACAAGGACAGTAAACATAAACGAAGCAAATCGTTTAGTCCGCAGGGCAATTAAGCGTAAACGTCCTGTAATGATTTGGGGAGCACCAGGTATTGGTAAGAGTGACTTAATTGCTCAACTTGCCAAAGCATTAAACAGAGTGCTAATTGATATTAGACTTCCACTTTGGGAACCCACTGACATTAAGGGTATGCCCTACTACAATGCCAAAAGCGGCAAAATGGAATGGTCAGTTCCAGCAGAATTTCCTACCGATCCAGACTCCACTGCAATTATATTTTTAGATGAAATTAACGGAGCGGCGCCAAGTGTACAGGCGGCGGCTTATCAGTTGATACTTAACAGGCGTGTAGGACAGTATGTTCTTCCAGATAATGTTGTTATTATAGCGGCAGGAAACCGCGAAACTGATAAAGGGGTTACTTACAGAATGCCAAAGCCGTTGGCTAACAGATTCGTCCACATGGAACTCCGTGTAGATTTTCAATGCTGGCAGAACTGGGCAATTCAAAACCAAATTCATCCAGATGTAGTCGGTTACTTGAACTTCAGTAAGAAGGACTTGTATGATTTTGATGCCACAAGCGATAGCAAGGCATTTGCAACTCCTAGAAGCTGGCAGTTCGTTAGTGAATTAGTCGAAGACATGGAAGAAGATGAAGATTTGGGCGAAACACTCGAAACTGATATGGTTGCTGGTTGTGTAGGTGAAGGTATTGCAATTAAGTTTAAAACACACCGTGATATGCGGGGCAAACTTCCTAATCCAAGCGATATACTTTCCGGTAAGGTAACTAGCTTACCAGAATGCGAAGTATCCGCTCAGTATTCACTAACAACTTCAATGTGTTACGAACTCAAAGAAGCCGCAGAAAAGTTTGAAAAGCATAATCAAATGAACAAGTTTCATAGCATGGCTGAAAACTTTTTAGGTTTTATGATGGATAATTTTAACACTGAAATGGTAATTTATGGTGCAAGGTTGGCACTTAAAAATTACGGATTACCGTTCGATCACAAAAAACTTAAGAACTTTGGTAAGTTCTTTGAAAGGTTTGGTAAGTTGATTATTGACGCCTAATCAACTTGCATAAGGTGCCGGTGTACCTAACTTGGAGCCGGCACCTTTTTTTATCAGGAAAATTTATGGATATAATGAGACCGTTCGGTCCTACTATTACAAGAACATATTTAGATGATGACATCTATGATAAATTTATAGACCTTACTGATAATATTTTATTAGATATTAATAGAGAAAATGTAGGACATAGACTAGCAGGAAAAATAAAAGAACAAATAGATATACCACTTTATACATTAGTAGAATACGGATTAAAAGAATTTTTATTAGACTCAGTTAATTTTTATTTAGATACAGTATTTCAAAGTTTAACAAATGATCCTCCAAAACGAAACTTAGAATTAATAACATGTTGGTTTAATAGTATGTTCAAAAATGAATGGAATCCTATTCATGTGCATAGTACAGATCTTTCGGCTGTAATAGTATTAAAGGTGCCTAAGGAATTAAAAGAAGACGAAGGTACTTTATCTTTTACTAACGGGTCTTATAGAATAGTACCGGAATTAGAACATAGTACACAAATATTTTTACCACGTGAAAAACATTTTTATTTGTTTCCGGCACGATTACATCATGCAGTAAATCCGTTTACTTGCGAAGGTGAACGTAGAACAGTTTCTTTTAATACAAATTGTAATTATAGTATGTAATGAATGATGATGTTAAAAAAGATAATTGGGGGAGATCTAAACGAACTATTTGGCGGCTCTATGGTAAAGAACGATGTATTAAAGAATGGGGAAATACATTACCTAGCCCGACTGATATACAAGAATATAAAGAAAATTGGTCTAAGAAGGCATTAAAGAAAAAACAATATTTTAAATGCACTCCAAAAGCAAATGCAACAAATGTATCTAAATGGTTAAGAAGTTATGGGGTAAATAAATTAGACTACAATAATGTGTATAGAGACACAATTATCGTACGAGATCCACAGGTATTTGTCATATTAAAATTGCATTTTTTTGAAGGAAATGGTTGACCTTTTGGTATGTAGGTAGTATAATAGTTGTATGATGAATAAGAAATGGAGCCAAAATGATTAGAAAAAATACATTTTTTTATCAGCCAGGACCAACCGGTGGTACATGGAACCAAGGTGGTAAAGGTACAGATCCGAGTCCACAATTAGATTTATCAGAATTAGATAAAGAAGAAGAAAAGGTTCAAGCAGAAAGGCTTATGATGGGGCGAGTAAGACTGCTCCTTAATAAACCTTTTTTCGGTAACTTAGCAACTAGATTAGTTCCGGTTCCTACCTACAAAGTTCCTACCGCAGGCACAGACGGCAGACGCTTTTTTTACAATCCAGCATTTTTAAAGCATTTAACAGACAACGAAGTACTTTTCCTTTGTGGACACGAAGTGCTCCATTGTGTGTTTGATCACTTTGGAAGAAGAGAAGGACGTAATCCTGCATTATACAATATGGCAGGAGATTATGTAATTAATATTATATTAGCAGACGAACAAGTAGGTGATGTAATTACAACGGTTCCGATTTTGCTTGATTACAAATACAGAGGTTGGACTAGCGAAGAAGTATATGACGACTTAGAAAAAAATTGCCCTAATCCAAAACAAACATTAGATTTCCATTTTGATATGGACGGAAAAGGTGAAGGAGATGCAACCGAAGGCAAAGGACAAGGAGAAGGCGAAAGCGAAGACGAAGGTGGTAATATACAAGCCGATCTCCAAGATGAATTTGGTGGAGGAGAATTAACAGATGAAGAAAAGAAAGCCCTTAAAGACGAGCTCAAAGAAGCAGTTATAGAAGCCGCACAACAAGCAGGAGCAGGAAATGTTCCAGGCGGTATTGAGCGATTGATTAAAGAATGGACTGAACCTAAGATGGATTGGCGTTCAGTTATTAGGGCACAGGTTGAGTCAAGTTTAAAAGACGATTATACATTTATGAGGCCTTCACGTAAATCACATTCAACTAATTGCATACTTCCAGGAATGGATAGAGCAGAAAAAATTGAAGTTGCATGTGGAATTGATTTAAGTGGATCAATAGGCCAACAACAGGCAAATGATTTTTTAAGTGAAGTAAGAGGAATTTTAGATCAGTACGAAGACTTTAAACTGGATGTTTGGTGCTTTGATACAGAAGTTTATAATCATAAAGTTTTTACTCCGGACAATGCAGACGATATAGACAAATATGAATTAATGGGTGGTGGAGGAACAGACTTCGAAGTAAATTGGACTTACATGAAGGAGAATGAAATTGAGCCAAAACAGTTCATTATGTTTACTGACGGCTTCCCTTGCGGTGGTTGGGGTGACAACGAATATTGCGATACTGTTTACCTTATACATGGTAATCAGAGTACTACAGCACCTTTTGGTATAACAGTACATTATGAAGAACCAAAGGTCATCAAAGAAGCGGCGTGACTATAAGTAATGCGTTTTTAAAAAGGATGATAGACGGTTTGCAAGTTCAATATAACCCAACACTAACAAGGGCAGATTTAGAATTACTGGATAAGAAAATCCTATTACAAATGATGCGTAATAGGATTGTTCTCGCCTTTAATAAACCACCTATGTGGAATAGGTTTGGTTTAGATAAAATTGAAGGCATGTATTATGTTGATAGAATGGATCGAGATAGTACACATGGATGGTCAACTGGCGAAAGTGATAAAATTTATCATTTTTGGTTCGAGTTGCCAACAGATAGAGATCATTTTTTACAAAATATAGCGGAATTAAAACTAACTCACTCATAAGGTGATAAATAAATTAAAGCATACTTTAATAAAGGAGTACAATGGCAGAACAACCAGACACGCCTCAGGCAACAGAACCGCAAGAGGCAGGTAATCTTACTATTGCAGATCTACAAACAATTTCAAATATTATAGATATTGCAATGACACGAGGAGCATTTCGTGCAAACGAAGCAAAAACAGTAGGTGAATCGTATGAAAAAATTAATGCATTCTTGCAAACGGTTCAACAGACTGCCGCAGAGCAGGCTCAACAACCACAACAAGCTCAGCAAGTAGCACCTACCGATTTACCCCCCGGTGATGCAGGCAATACAGCCGCAGACGCCATAGCAGAAAAAAATAGTTAATAGGAGGAAAATGCCCTTTACAAAACATGTTGGGAGAATAGTATCTACCCAACAGAGAGTTGTTGTTGTGTTTAGACAAATACCTGAAGAACCAGATAATTGTCTTTTAGTCGATGTCGAAGGTTTAGATAGCGATATGCATAACGATTTAATGAACGAAGTTGAATCAATACAGGCACAAGAACAAGACGATTTTGCAAATCATGCTCACACTCATTTTTTTAGAGATGGGCGAAAAATGTTAGAAACACTTCATCAAGAACAGAAGTTTATTAAATTAGAAACCAATAAAGTTATGATGACACCAGATGCTAATACAAACATTAGATTAGATGAACTTAATAAACAGTTAGATGCTATAAAAGCAAATCCTAATATGACTGAAGATCAATTTAATCAAATGACTAATATTAACACTGATGCAGTAACAGTTGGAGACGAAGCAAAACCGGCAACGGTTACAACAAAAGAAGATGGTGTTTTAGATGATTTTTCACTCGCCAAAGGATACGTAACTCAAGCAGAAGGAATGGAAGCTGAAGCAAAAAGGCTCAGAGAGCAAGCATATGATTTAGTTCCTAGACGGAAATTTAATGATATGCGAAAAAAAGAAAATGCCGTTACTTGATGTGGCTATAAAATTACCAAAAAATCATACTGACAAAACATTTGAAAAAATTTTAGATGATGTAGAAATAGGTGCAATACCTACTAAATTTATTTTAGAACTACACATAAAATTGAATAATGGCCAGACAATAAAAGTTGGTCAAGAATTTTTAAAAAGAGTTAAAACAACCGAAAGTATTTTCGAGGATACCGAGTTGCAACAATTTGAAGACCAAGTTGTTGATATAGACATTTATATGAATATAGATCTACTTAAAGGTACTGTATATAAAAATGTTGGACGAATACTAGCCAAATATTTTAACGATGAAGATACGAAATCTTCTTAAAAAACAATACGATGAATCTAAACCTTTAGAAAAACAAGAACAAGAAAAAGATTTACTTCGACAACAAAGTTCACATTGGTTTCCTAAAGATCCTCACTTACCCCTTGCCTTACCTCTTGGCGTAAACTTCGAAACAGAATGTTCAGTTGATCCGTTGCCAGGTGCCCCACCTAATATGCAACGATATGGATTAATGTATAATGAACAAAATCAAAACATTGAGCCAACCGATGACTTAACTTATGATTTAAATAATCACGGATTTCGTTGCCGACCATTCGAAGATATAGATCATAGAAAACAACAAATATTAGCAATAGGATGTTCATTTACATTTGGTATTGGCCTAAAGCAAGATAAGTTATGGCACGATCATTTACGGTTAGCATTTTCCGACGAAACAACCCAAATATGGAATATAGGAGTTCCAGGATATTCAAATGATGCTATTACTAGATTAATATGGCGATTTTTAGAATATATAAGACCTACTATTATATTTGTGCAATGGACACATTTTCATAGACGAGAATATGTTCGTGATGATAATTCCATATGGAGAATTTTAACAAATAATCCTAGGTATTGGAATGATGGTTCTGATGCATATAAAGCATTTTTTATGATGCATAATGATTTTTATGATCAGTATAATTTTGAGAAGAACTTATCATTAATATCAAATATTGCAAAGGCATATCGTATTATATTTGAATATGATACTATAAACAATTTTCCGACTATAGATTATGCCAGAGATAATGAACATCCTGGCCCCGATTCGCATAAATTATTTGCTGTTCAAATGTATAACCAATATTTAAATCAAGTAATTTATGATGATGAAGAAAAAAGCAAATTTTTAGAAGATTTCTTAACCAAACTAGATGAAAAATGACAACATTAAAAGAAATAGATCTTAAAGATGAACGATATGTACAAGTTTTAGATAAAGGCTTTGTCGGACTCGTTGATTATATGGGCACTGATAATTCGGTTGTACAGGCCGCTCGTGTATCTTATGGCACTGGTACTAAAAAAGTACAAGAAGACCGTGGATTAATACGTTACTTAATGCGACATGAACATACCACGCCATTTGAAATGTGCGAAGTAAAGTTTCATATTCGTTTACCTATCTTTGTAATGCGACAACTTATACGTCATAGAACAGCCCAAGTAAACGAATATAGTGGTCGTTATTCTGTTATGACAGATGAATTTTATGTACCTAAAAAATTTGAAAAGCAAAGCAAAACAAACATGCAAGGCAGAGATGAGTCATTAGATGACCAGCAAGGTAAGTTAACATGGATGATGGACGATGTTCATAATAATGCTTATGGCATGTACGAAGAATTGTTAGAACTTGATGTAGCTCGTGAAACTGCTAGAGCTGTATTACCTGTGTCTAATTACACAGAGGCATATTGGAAATGTAATATTAAAAACTTCTTGCACATGGCTTGGTTACGGATGGACTCACATGCACAATGGGAGATACAGGAGTTTGCTCGAGCTATGTATGGCCTCGTAAAGCCTTTATATCCGGTTATATGCGAAGCATTTGAGGACTATAAACAACAAGGCGTACGATTAAGTCGCATGGAGGCTAACCTTGCTAAAACAATGTTTGGTGATTTTATTGATGAATGGGACGAATATGTTACAGATTGGTATGGCCAAGACGATGTTTCTCCTGAGAGTATTAAAGAAGCAGAAAAATTATTGTGTATAGAATTTGGATTAACTAAACGTGAGTTAGTGGAGTTTAAAGAGAAGTGGGAATAAAACTTTTAAATGAATTATTATTTTTACCTCTTGATATACCATGTCCCCCTAAAGAAGTAATAAAAGAATTAAATAAAATTTCTTATAATGACATGGTATATCAAGATTACATTAATTGTTTTTATATTCCGGTTGTATCATATGATAAAAAAACTAAAAAGAGTTCATGGAATAATAATTTACTTACAATATATGAATATTTAAAAAAATATGTTTTTCCTTGGACAGGTGTATCAAAAACTGTTATATTAACACCTAAGCAAGGAGAAAATATGTCTCCTCATATAGATTGTAGTCTTGATAAATTTCATACAATCCAACATAAATTTAGGTTTGTAATTCAAGGCAATACAAATGATTTAAAATTTTTAACAAATAATGATTCTGTATGTCCGCCAAACATAAATACTCCTTTTATAATGGACGGTAGTTGGCCTCATAAAATGACATCTACATCGGAAGAAAAAAGATATGTATTGGCTTTAGGGTATCCATGGGAACCTAAAAGTTCAGATATAAAGTATATATCATTATTAGAAAAATCATACAAAAAATATAAACAATACTACATGTCAAACAAAAATCTACATCTCCCAAAAGATTATAAAAAATTATTTGAAAATGGATTTTAACATGACATTGGTAGCAAAGACATACGATAAATCACAAGAATCACATTTAAAAAAATTCTGCAACGAATGTAAAATTTTAGATTATAAAAATAATGAAAATTTTCAAAAAATAAAATTAGATAAAGTTAATTATTGTTGTGTTTATGATAAAGATAAAATAGTTGCTATTTCCGGTACCCACCACGTAGACTACTATACCGGCAAGCATGATTGGGGAGTTTGGTATAGGGTTGTTATTCTTCCAGAATATCATACATATTTTAATCAAACTAGACCGTATGGTTCTTCTAGTATTGCCTTTAGAATCTGTTTAAAAGAAAATATATTATTTGCTAAAAAACATGGTGCTGACGTATTTCTATTCACAACAAATTTAAATAATGATCAAAGTCCAAAAATGATTAGGCAAAATAGTCACGCTAGAATGTTTGAAAAATTAGGTATTATTAAATATTTAGGAGAAAGAGATATTTTTTATACTCCGCAAAATTTATGGGAAATAAATATTAACAATTACTTTAACTATATAGACAAGATTAATGAAAACAACTAAAGTTACTCCATACTTAACTAATGCCATACAAGTCGATGATATTGACTTGCACGATGATGATCAGTGCAATGAATTAGGAAAAATTGTATCAAAAAATACAGTTGTGGTTGTTAATTCTTCTTGTTCCGAAAATAGATTATTTGATGTTCAAACTAATTGGGGCGATTCTAGTAGATGCATAGTCCATGATGCAGTAGTAAAAAAGAAATTAAAAGGCAGGCACTGGCGTCGATTATATTTACATTTAGGCTATACCACAAAGATATTAGATCCCAAAGTAAGACCTGCTATGAGTAGAGTTTCTTTTGAAAGTAAAAACGGAAGACCTTTAGGAGTATTTGAGAATAATGATTTATTAGATTGGCATTCAGATCAACCTTCAGTACCTGATGCCCAACGAGTAATTTCGTTAATGTCTCTACATGGTACAACCGGCTCGACTACCTCATTTCTTGATACTAGTTTAGGATATAATGATTTATCGTTAGATGATAAATCAATGGTAAATGACTTAACAACTATATGGAAATGGGATGGCGGAGCAATTACTCCTGGCTTACGAGAAGAACAAGTAGAAATGACTAGATATTTTTTCTGTCCCATCGATGGCTTAGAAACTCCATTAGTTAATACGACATCAGCCGGACTTAAAGGAATAAAATTTCCATATAACTGCTGGTGGAAGTTTAAAGAGTTAGATCAAAAAGAAAGTAATAAGTTTCGTGATCATTTGTGGAAGAAAATTTTTAAACCAGAGTACGTATACAAACATAAATGGAAAGATGGACAAATTTGTTTTATGGATCAAAGCATAACACTACATGCAAGGTTAACCGCTGTGGCTAAGAGTAGTACAAGAACTCTTTCTAGGTGTGTAACATATCTAAATAAACTTATTGATGGATCAGGACAAACAGATCATGTATATTATAAAGGTAACAAAATTGATATTAATAATTTGTTATCATTAATAGATAAAGAAAAACAAAAGGAAATATGATTATTAAATTCTCCATTTAAAATCACTTTCCTTCCCACAACTATGTTTACATCTATTTTGATTTTTGTGATCTAATAAAAAATCAAAATCAGTTCTATTATATCCAAATCGTAAATAATGATCGTAATGAAAAAAACAAGGCCATATATTTCCAATTACATCAACAAAAATAGAATTTTCTTTTTCATGAACACAATTAAATTCTGTAATATTTGTTGATATTTTTGTTTGTAGGATACAATTATCTTTTTCACCTTTATTTTTACTTAATTCCTCGATCATACTATTTCGTGTTGTTAATGGAACAAAAGAAATAGAACAATTATATTTCTTTGCTAAATTTTCTATATCTATTTTTTGGTGCTTATTATGTTTGAATATAATACATTTCCATACAAAATTATGATTAAACTTTTTTATAGCATTTAATGTTTCTTCTATTTTATTCCATTTTGCATTAATACGATATAAATGATTAGTATTTTCTAATCCATCTATACTTAACCAAATTTTTATTTTGTTTTTTTCTCCCAATAATGCTAATCGTTTCCATAAATCTATTTTTCCTAATGTTCCATTTGTTGTTATATATACAAAAATATTTTTTGATATAGCAAAATCTATATATTTTTCTAGGTCTTTATTCGCAAAAGGATCACCTAATACCCCACATAATTTTATTTGTTTTGGTTGTTCATTTATAAGAATATTTTTGTAGATTGATAATGGTAAATTATTATTTAAAAATTCAGGATGAGTTAGAGTATGGGTACGAGAACAAAGAGGACATTTTAGATTACATTTACTACTAATTTCAAATTCTATTTTATTATACATAAATACTCATACATTAACTATTATATATGTATTTAATAAAATCAAAAATAACTCTTTTGCCACATAGTTTTTTAAAAAATACAACACCTAAATTGAATGATTTTTATTTTTTTAAAAAACAAATAATAGAACATTCTAAATCTGTGGCATCACAATTTTCTACAATAAAAGGTGCCGATGAAAAAATTATATGTGAATTACAAATATATAATTGTCTAATATTTTTAATTACTATTTGCACAAATAGAAATATTTTATCTTCTGATCAACTTAAAAAAGAAGTTACTAAACAAAAAGATACAACTAGTATTTCTGTACTTCCATATCAACTTGCAAAAAGTGTTGCATTTATTTCACAAATGTTTTATCCTGGTTGCTACCCGGAATATAATCAATGGAAAAAAATATACAATATATTAGAAAGCCTTACTGTAGAAAAAAAATATACCGGATATAATGAATATACATTAAAAGAAAATATAACAAAACCCACATATATAATTCAAACAGTAGATTTTGTGACACATATTTTAACTTTTATATTACCTAAAAAAGAATATTATATAGAACATATTTGGAATCATAACCATGAACACAGAAATTTATTTGATGATTTTAATTTGTGGGTAGATATGATGGGTAATCTAGTGCAAGTAGAAAGAATATACAATGATACATATATGTTATAACATAGATCTGTTTAATAAAAATTGGGAAACTCTTCCTGATGGGTTGAGTTATAACTCGATAGACAAACATAATAAAAATCAAGTTTTCAATTTCTATAAAGAATTTTTTTATGAAAAATATTCGTTAAAAAAATATAAAGATTATATGTTTGACGGAAAACAGGGAATTTATCCTGAATTACCATTAGAAATTCGTATACCTTTTAAACTTTTATGCACCAACATTATAGCATGTTTAGAAAAATATTCATACAGCGAATGGATATATAATTTTAACAACGAAACAACTAAAAATGATTTTTGGAATAATTTTGGTATTATTTTAGATAGGATAAACATTTTAAGAAGTTTATGTTTTAGAGATTATGGAAAAGATAAAGCGCCTTTTCGAACATTAGTATGGAATCATGCTATTGTTATCAATAAAAAAGATTTATTAGATAATGATTGTTTAGGTATAAATCCTAAAATAAGTAATATAGATAGAGACATAAAAAAATTACAAGATTATCAATTATTAGGGAAATTTACAATATTAACTAAAAGTTGGACAGAATTAGAATTACATTTATGTTACCCTAATGAAGAAACTTATGAAAAAGCATTTTCTGCAGATCTTAATAAGGCAAATAGTCCGGCATTATTTGTAGATTTAATAAATTTTTATAAAAGAATGTTTACAATCACCGAAAAAATTATCAGATAAATATTTATAGGAGATCTAATGGCTGTAAAACATATTTTGACATATGAGTATACAGGAAGTGACAATGTTTCGTGGACATCTACCGAAAACGGATTTGAATGGATTATAAATGCTTATCAAACACATGGAACATCTGATGAGTATACAGAAGCGGTAAAAAGAAAAGCTCATATGCTTACATTAAACCTAACCGACACATTAGAAAATGAAAAATTAATAAAAAGAACGGTAGAATTTGCTAACGAAGAGGCAAAAATATCTGCATATACTTCCTTTGTATCAGTTGATAATTCTATGTCTTTTAATTATGTTTCTCTTTGTGAAAAGTGTGGTATAAAATTTTCCGAATCATTTATTGATACAGAAGATATTAAGATAATAGAAGCCGAAATTACCTGTGACGGACAAGCCGAAGGAAGACCAGATACAAAATTACCATGGGAAACTCCAGAAGAAGCAAAAGATTACATTATAAATATTATCAACACTTATGCATCTAATACCGATAAAACATTCGTTACAGATATAATAGTTCCTATTCTCGATGATTCTGAAAGAACAACGTTAGAGTTACTAGATATTACTGATTATCCAGAGACCGGTCCTGGTCTTACATCGGCTCCTCGCCCCGACGGATTTTCTGAAGATGTTTGGAATTATATCTATACTGGAGAGACTCCAGTCTTTGAGAACGAGGATGATAAAACTGCATTTTCTTTAAAAGTCGCCGAAGAACTTACTAAGTTTAATATGGACAGTAATCCAGATCCAACCGATTCTATTGGGTCTAATTCATCATTAACTGGTAGTAACAAGTTAAAAGTGTCTATAAAGTTTTCCTCTCAGGACGAATACGATACATATATACAACAATTTGGGGCGAAATCTCTATCAACTGTTGAAACTATGTTAAAAGATCTAGGCATTGAGGTTAAAATTTTATAAATTGTTTTGGTTGAATCTGAGGTTGAAAAAAACCACAAAGATTAGACTCACAACTTTGCGGACTCGTAAGTGGATTAAACGTTTTTTCAAATATATTACCTATCTTTACTTTATTGCTTGCACATCTAATAATATCTCCATTCCAATCTGTATGAAAACTAGAATATCCGGCATGACATAACCAGCCTTTTAAATTTTTATTAAAATGACTATTACCTAATAATTCTGTTTTATTTGATTGTTTTAAGATAGCAGGATAATGACTTACGGCGGTAGCAGTTGGATGTTCTATTAATCTTTTTATATTATCAATATTAATTTTTTGTATTAAGTTTTTATCGGTATCGGAATACAAACATCCAATGTTCGGATATCCATGATTATTATGCAGTTGTTTTAAAAATACAAAAAAATTTTCATGCTTTATATTATTAAGTTCTTCCCAAGTTTGTAATACGTTTTCATGATATCTTTTATCATGCATTACTGAACATGCTAAAAACTGCAATCCATTATCTAATAAAAAATGAATTAAATCTTTTATTTTAAAAGTATCATATTGACTGTGGACACTTAGATGAACAACATCTAAATATTTTATTGCTTTTTTCCACCAAGTTAAATTTTTTGTTCCATTGGTATATGTTTCTAAATATGCATTAGGAAGTTTGTCATTACAATATTTCATTAAGGGAAGCAAATTTTTATTAATAGTAGGTTCGCCGCCTGTAAATTGTATGCTAATAGTCCTTGAAGAAAAATGGTTAGCGAGATTATCAATAAATGCATAATAATTATTATTGTCTATCCATTTAAATGTTCCGTTTTTATACTTTGGATTACAATAATCGCAATTATAATTGCATGTATTTGTTAAATTCCAAAATACTTTGATAAAATTTTTAGCATCTAAAGATAATGGTTCAATGATCATGTTGCAATAAATTCTTGGACCTTTTTAACAGAATCATAACATAATGCAATATTAAAAACAACATTTGTATTTTTTTCCATAGCAAATATCGAATGTTCAATGGCTGTATTAATAACATACATAAAACCATATTCAAATTGTAGTAATTTATCACCTAATAAAAAAGCACATTTTGGATAATTACTATTTTTTAATGGAATTAGTATTCTGAATGTATCAATACTAAAAGGATTACCATCAATATGAGGTGGGAAAAAACCACCAGGCATTAAATAAATTGCATGTGATCGTCCTATCCAAGATATAAAAGGAGTTATAATATCTTTTATGCTCGTATCATAATAAATCTTTGTTGGAGTGTTAAAATCTAATTCTGTATAATTTGTATTATTAAGTTTATTATATTCGCTTAAACTATCTAAATCGGGCACACCTGTTATATTTCCATCTAAACTTGTAATAGATAATCCATATCGTTCTATATTTTTTTTAGGATTATACTTTACTAATTCATGTTGGTATGTATTTAATTCATCAAACAGTTTAGCATGATCAAATTTAATTGACAATTTATAACAATTTGATCGTAAAAATAAAATATTATGGAGTTCTAAATTTGTCATACATTTTCTCCAGGCCATAATGGCATTTTTATTCCCGATTTACGTTTGGGTATTTTGCTATCTGCAGAACTTACACAAGCATCCGATATACAAGGTTGAGGACTATTAAATAATTTAAATCCTGTTTCTATATTACCTAAAGGTTTATCTTGGCACGAATACGATCGTTTAATATTTCCACAAGGCTCACGTATAATGATACCACGAAAGCCCGACGAACATTCCCATCCTTTAAAATTATTAAACTCGAAAGCATTAAACCGCTCCGCTTGATCCATCTCATAGACTTTACCTTTAGAATCTATTAATTCTATTTCCATGTATGGAGTTTTTGAATCATTATGTAATATGTCTAATTGTTCTTTTGTGTATCCTTCTACTACCTTTGTAGCAGTAGGATTAGATTGTGGTTTTAATGTTGTATGTATTCCTCTACTTTTAAAATACATAACATGATCCATAAGCAACTCAAATCGCTCTGGTACCATTACCATATTTATTGTAATACGAATACCATTATCTTGGCAGAACACTAACTTGTCTGTAAACTCTGCTATTTTGTTCTGTGTATTTAAATGCTCAAAATGCGACGAAGCAGTAATAGAAGCTCTGTCAAACTGTTTTGCGTATTTTACATATGTTTCAAACCAACTCATCTTACGCGAGCAGTTTGATGTCATGTGGATTCTTTGCTTTTTGCAATTAGAGTTGTCGTTAGCCAAATATTGTAAAATATCCAAATAACCAGGATGGAAGGTGGGTTCGCCACCAGATAAAGACCAGTTAAAACTATTAAACCCATTTGCCCTCGCTTGACGTTTTATTTCGTCAATGGTATTTAAGCATAGTTCTGTAGGTCTGTGGTCTTTTTTATCTGACCTAGCATATGGCCAGCAGTAAGAACATTTGTAGTTGCAAAAGCGGCCAAGTAACCATGATATAGTAAACATCTTGCTATGCAACATTGTTTTGGTACCAACAAGTTGTATATCATCAAATGGTATTTTAGTAAAGTCATGTGTCATGGCATTTCTTTTAAAACCTTTACATCTACATGATCGGATAAAACTTTTTTAAAACTATTAAAATTATTACTTTTCGGAGCACACATTCCGCAACTACAAGTCGTTTTACTACATTGTAAAACAGGAAATTCATTTGCTTCTAATTTTTCCTTAACCCATTCTAGATGAGTATTAAGACTTTCCTTACTTAAATCTGTAATCGCACCACGTTTTTTACCCCAAAGTTGTTTACAAGTTTGATGATGTAACAATTCATTTTCATGTTGATCAATATGTAGGAAAAACCAATTAACAGAACAATACCAATCTTTAAAATGTGTATGGCTTATCCAATTTGTCGGACATGTTGCGTTGGTGGCTGAATTAGATAATGTTAAATCTCGCATTGCACAACATGCTCGTCCTAATCCCCTGGCATATATTTTTTTATCTGATTTTGTTGTTACTTTGGTTGCAATATATTCTTGTTCACCTGTTACATCTTCTTGTTCTCTTTTATTTTTCCAAAAATTTAAAATATAATCTACTTGATCTTCAGTATAATGATGTGTATATGGAAGATCGGGTGATCCACCATCGCCAATAAATCTAGGATTAAATTTTATATTTTGTGAATCAAGAAGTTCGCATAATTCCTTACACTCATCAAAATGTTTTTGATGAAACATTACATTAACTCCTATACCACATTCTTTACCGTTCTGTTTATTTTCATGTATACCTAATATCGATTTAACTGATCGTTTTTTAGCAATTTTTGTTGCCTCAGTATGATAACTAACAGTTGCCCATGTCATGTTTTCAGAAATAAAATTCATCATATCGTCACCAAAGGCACCATTTGTAGTAACAGTATTAAATAATTCTAACTTAGTTTCTTTAAATTTTTTATTTAAATTAAGAATTAATTTTTGAAAGTCTGGATGAATTGTTGGTTCTCCTCCGGTAAAAGAAATTCTTGCTACCTTTTCTGTTCGATATGAAAAAAGTAACCTAACGTAATCAACAATAAAATCTGCTACTGACCAAATTTTTTCATATGGCGAAAATGGGCTAACAAGATCATGTCTATGCGGAGGACAATAAGTACAATCAAAACTGCATCTTCGTAACAGGTCCCATGTTATCATTAACGGAGCATCGGTTCCTTCGTTAATTGTATCATATTCAAAGTTATTTTCTTTGTTCATAGTTTCCTTTTTTTACATTAACATCAAATCTAATTGGCCAATGGTAACCAGCTTTTTCGTTTGATTCTATAAAAATAATGTCCTTGCTTTCGGTTATATTAATATTTTCATCATAAGTTTTCGGCATCATTATAAATTGAATAACAAATACATTTGATATATCAAGAAAAGTATCTTTAGTAGTTATAATTTTATCAGGGTCATCGTACCAAAAGTCTACTTTCGGAAATGCTAACCGTTTACGATCAATACTAACCCAATGACCTTTTTTCGACGAATCACAAAATGTAAAGGCATTAACATGATCAATTAAATTCTGTTGTTCTAAATACAACGAAAACTCTAAATTACTTAAAAAGTTTTCTGGATTAGACCAGAATGGAGCAGTTCCTATATGAAAATCGCCCATAAGAATCGTATTATTATCAACTAAATCTAATAATTCTGTTGTTTGAATTTCTTGATGTTCTTTATGAATTGGAGGTTTGTATAGTCCAAACCTCGAATCTCCTTCTGATGGAAAACTAGATAATCCGTTAACGAATTTATATGGTATATTATCAATATCAATTGTTATTATTTGCCAATGTTTTCCTTGAATAGACTGAGCTTCAGGAGACCACCAAGAAAACTTACCGGTAGATACATTCCCATAAGTATTTTTACTAACTATACATAATCCTCGACCTTCTCCTTCACTAAACCAAGCTTCACTTCCATAATCATTTTGGTAATTTTGTATATAATTATGTTGATATGGAATATCTTGTAACATTTTTTGACAGCATCGTTGAATTAAAAATAAATCAAAATCACCAAACATATCTATATCAAACGGTCCAGGACTATTATATGTTATAATTTTCATAATAATTCTATCATGTCAGGAAAAGTTTCTTTAAAATTAGTTCCTCGTATTTTATCATTAAGGGTTAAATATTCTTGAAATTCAGGCATACGCCTCGACCAATCTTCTGACATCATAAAACTAATCATACCTTGTAATCGTTTAATACCGTAACTTGCTTCCCTCCATTTTTTATAATCAACCTTACCTTTGTGCCAACTTGGAACACCTTTTTCCCAATTCTCTTCCCACCACGGATAAAAATCTTCATATTTACTTTTAACTTTTTCTTTAAACCATTGAGGAAATATTTTAACATTAAGATGAGGAGGCCAATATACAAAATGATAATTAACACCCCCTGCCCCAAATGGCCACATATTAATTTTTCTAAATCCCGCATTTAATTTCCATTTAATAAAGTCTGGTATATAGTATATATTTAATGCCTGGACTGCACAGGCAACCGTTACTTCTACATTATCGTCTGTGTTATCGAGTACATCAAATTGTTTTAATTGGTGTTCCCACTTACTAGGAAAACGAATATAGTCATTCATCTTTTCTATTGAATCAATACTATAATGAAATCGTACACGTTTAAACTTATCCCAAAGTTCAAACAACCTATCTGGCATTTCAACACCATTACTGTTATATCTTAATTCAATATTAGAAGCATATCCCATTTCGATTACTTTTTCAAGTAGAGTATAATGCTCCTCTATAATTGTACTTTCTCCCCCTGCAAAATACAATTGATAAATGTTAGGTATTTGGCTGTATAAATCTTCCCAAAATTTAGGATTGTTTTTATACCAATTATATGTTGCTCCCCATTCGTCTGCTCCTCCGCCGTGCCATTGACAACTATCTTTTAATGTTTTGTTTTTAACTTGTGGATAAAATGCTTTCCAATCCGATACCCATGCAGATGAATCATGTGGACTACACATAATACATTTAAGTTGGCATTTCGATCCTAAACGTAGATCAATGTATCTTATTTTAGGAGGTATTTCGCCATCTTCTTTTGTTTCACCTATTATTTCATCTAAACTAAATCGTTCTAACCAATATGCTGTTTCCCACATACGTTTGGAATTATGCCCGGCTTCTTCTTCCTTAAAACACTTATTGCAACTAGGCGGGCGTTCTCCGGCAAGCATTTGTTTTCTTACATTCTTCATATAAGAGTTATTCCATGATTCGTTTAATCCTGCTACATTTAAATTAGCAGGCTTACCATCTTCTGTACGAAGCTCTCCTACTTTTGCTCCCAAATCTTTAGCATTAGTTGGTCCTACATTAGATGCATTTGCAGTACAACAGACTCGCATTGCACCGTCTGGTCGTGTGCTAAGATGCATCCATGGTAAGGCACAAAATGTTTTAGAAGGTAGTTCCATGGTTTACAAATGTTTTAAAATGTTCTACTATTTGTTCTTTAAACTTTGGATATGCAAGTATCATTCTCATAATTTCGTTCCTGTTTTTTGCACTCCATATACCAGAGCGTAATATTATATTTCGTCCTTCATCTGTATCGTGTAGCATATTTCTATTTTCAGGTGACCGCATAGGCCACTTAACATACCATGAAGGTATTAATTCTGTAACTCTAGACGATAATAATGGCATATCTTTAAAAATGGGATCTTGCATTATTTCTATTAATTCGGTGTGATATTTATGTTCTGGTTTCCATACTTGTTTTTCAAATAATTCATCTTCAGAAAAATGACCAAAATTTTGAATTTCCCCTAACTTCATTCCGTCTATTTCAAACGATCGACCTAATTTAACACAATCTGGTAATTCACGAAAATTATCTGTTTGAACAACAATATCAATGCAAAATTGAAATTTTTCTGTATTTTTGCTTATATTTTCGATGTTTCGAAGTAATACATTCCAGTTACCTCCAGGACGTAATTTATTATATGTTTTTTCAGTTGCCGCATCAGTACTTATTCTTAATTCATTTATACTATTATGTATATTTGATAACCTATTCCATAATCGAGGGGTAAGCATAGTACCATTTGTCCGTATATCAAATTTTAAATGAGGATATTTGTCTGGATCAAAATTTAATAACCAATCTCTTGCACCAAAACTTGCAAACGGATCCCCTGAACCTGATAAATTAAGAAGTGCTAACTTAGGAAATTTTTCTACAATAGTAGTTAATTCATGTTTTACTTTTTCTTGATGAGTTTTTGAGTTATTAAAATTAAGATTAGTTCGACAACTAGGACAACTTAAATTACATGTAAAATCTGTATCATGCGAAACTAAAGGAGGTACGGTCTCTAGTTTAGTTAAATTATTATCTAATATATTTTTATAATATGGTTTTGTTTTTGCATATTCTCTATCAACTAATCGAGTAAGCATCATGCATTTAGAAGCAATACATTTTTTAAAAGAACCATCTAATATAGTTGATCGCAACTCTTGGGCACCAGGGCTATTCCAGGCTTTCATTGGATCTTCCCAGTTCATTTTGCCTACAGCACCGGTCCCATCATGACAACATACTTGTACTGAATGTTTAGATTTAGATCCTTTAATACCAAACGTATCCCATGGTTGCCGACAAAATTTATTTTTTAATAATTTATGTTCAAGTGGGTCTGTAATCTCTTGCATAATTCTTCTTTATTATGTACCTCATATAATGATACGTATATTGTATTTAATTTGGCTTTTTCTTTAAATTCAGGTCGCAATCTAATACCTGATTTAATAACCGATGGATGACCCCATTCACCATAATATTTTTGTGTAATATGCTTTAAAAATATATTAAACCCCTTTTCAAATGTATCAGGAGTTAAGATTTCGTTATGTTCTTTATAATACCATAAATCAGCACCAGTAACCCATTTCATGTGTTTTTCTAATTCAAGAGATAATTCTATTTCATGGGAAGTATTAGATGACCACACCATAATTTTTCCGTCTTTATCTTTTTCAAATGTATGCCCTGTGTATAAATGCCTTAACCCAAATATATTAGTAAACGGACATGCATATGTAACATATCTATTACAACCAAACTCAATTTCTTCTTTTGTGTTACCATACATTACAATATATTTTGAATGCGGAAACATTTCATATATTATATTTTCATGTTCGTGGGTGATTATAACAGTACGATCTACTAATTTGTACTTTTCCTCTCTTTCATTTAACTCTTTTAATATATCTTCTTTTGTTTTCTGAATATCGCGATCATTTTTTTCCCAAAATGGTTTTATTGACATAGATTTAAGTCTGTACTTTGCTCGTGGACAATAATATTCAAAAAGGTCGTGCCGGCTTAAATCAGAATTTTCGGCAAATTTTTTAAATTTTACTAAATCAGTATATCGATCTGTTTCATCAATAGGTTGCCACCATTCACCAGGACCAGAAAAACCAATATCGTTACTTTCTTGGATAATTCTAGCCATTCGTTCGCCATAAAATCCTGGATAATATAAAACTACTATTACGTTTTCTTCTTTCACTTAATATCTCCCAAATGCCCAATATCGTTCTTTACACCACCAACATTCTTCTGCTTTACACGAATTTGCAAAAAAATCTTCTTCAGTAGTAAATATCTTTCCTTCAGGTTCGCCCAATCGCTCACAACTTCGAGTAACAGGAAATAGATCATCCATTAAATTAAATTTTTTATATTGATCTGCAATAAATCTTTTATCAACATTAACAAACGGAGTATAATATGCACTTTTTGTTTTTCCATATGTTTTTCCATATTCTATTTGATCGTTACCCCTGTTTCCTAAATCTCTTGTTATATCGCGACCATCTAATAATTCATCTATATCACCAGGTGGATTAGCAGTTTTGCCAGACATTATTATATCTATTAATCCAATGTCAAATAATCGAGGTTCCATAGAATTGGCTTGGGTTTTATCTTGGCTTGTTCGATAATATGTAAAATGTGTAGAAACTATACTTTGTTTGCCATTTAAATGACCATTATTTACATTAGGGTCATGCATTCTTAATACTTTATCTATTACCTTTGCTGATACAATCGAATTCCAATGCCGTTTTCCATAATCATTTTGTCCAATTGTTACAACAACAATTTCGGTATCTGTTCTATTATTATCTTTTAAAAACTTAATAATAAGCCACAATAAAAATGCACTATCAAGGCCGCCACTAACATTAAGCCCAATTTTATTAAATCTTTCTGGTAGGAAAAAATCTATCGATTGTGTTTTATCATATGTTTCTAATTTCATTTGTTTTCTCCCTGTAAGGTATACTGCACTTCCCTAATTCCAGAGTCGCCGCAATTTTTGTAGCATCTTGGTAAATGCAATGGATGTTTAACATTCCAACTATCTTCTAATACTTTTTCGTACCACTCATGGCTTAAAATATCATTTATAGTTTGTTTTTTAAGATTATTCCAATCGTCATTATATTTTTTTTGTACTTCGATTAATTTAGAATCTTCACGATAATCATCATCATGCAAATAACAACAAGGCCACATTTTTTTAGTGCTACTTATAAATAACTGTTTTCGATGAATAAATTTGCAATCTACATTTGTTCTATCCATTGAATACTGTTTATTATTAATTTTTTCTGTTATATCTTCAGCATCGGCTGCTTCGGGATGAGCATGTTCTTCATTATTTTGAACAGATACAACATAATCTAAAAATAACATTTTAAATTCCGGTACTACATCCAATATATTTTGATTACGAGTTGCATCTAATTCTTTAGTATAAGTATGAAATTCTTCTATTTCAGGTGGCCGTTCTCCAGATGTCCATACATAATAGTTATGATCGCCTTCCATATAAGTTACAATACTTTTGAGTATTGCTTTAATTTTTTCTTTAGTAAAATCGTCAACATCTAAGTTATCATAATATTCTGTGTATTTTTGTCTAATTTTTTTCTTAATCTCTTTCGGTAAAATTCGAATATTTATTTTTTCTGGATTATGTGCAATATGATGAGTAATAATAGGTTTTTTTCTTGAGTTATTAAATTTTTTAAATCCTTGTTTTAATTTCCAGTCTATAAAATCAGGCACATGAAATACATTATAAACTGTAACTGTATATGTAAACCAAGCTCGCACATTGTTTGGCAATTCATCTATTTTTCTTATATTTTTTTCTACTGCTTTCCATTTAGCCGGCCAACGCTGATACTCAAATACTTTTCCGTAACCATCTATGCTTGCTCCAATAATTACTTGTTTAAACTGTTTCCATAATTCTAACACTCTCGAATTTAATTTAGTTAAATTTGTATTATATTCTACAGTAATATGATTAGCATGACCAGTAGAAATACATTTTTCGAGAAATTCATAATGTCTATCTATTAATAATGGTTCTCCTCCTACAAGATAAAGATGCTCAACATTTTCTATATTTGCTTCTATTTGGTCCCAAAATGTTTTGGACTCGTACCAATCATAATCATTATTTTTTGCAACCCATGTTTTTCCTTTTTGTATTAATTCTACTTCTCCGTGAGTATCTTTAAAAAAAGGACTCCATAATTCTGCTTGTTCTTTGTACCATTTATCCGAATCACTTGTTCCACACATTCTACAAGCAAGATTACATTTATTACCAAATCTTATATCATAATATGTTACAGGCGATAATGCTGTATCAATAGTACCATCGTCATCTGTTACTTCTAGTGCATTTTCATATGAAAAGTCTCTATCTTCATTTTCGTACATCCGACGAGATTCTAAACCCGATTCTTCTTCTCGACGACATCGAATACATTCATCTGGCCATTCGCCTTGCATCATAGATTTACGAGTATCTTTCATTAATGGTGCATTTCTTGCTTCAGTTAAATCACAATTAGAAGCATTAAATCCCTTTACTACTCCTTTGTTTGGGGAAATATTTGTTTGACAACATATACGAATATCTCCGTTATTTCTTACTGCTTGAAACATCCATGGTATTGGACAAAATGTCTTAGTCATAAATTTTTCCTTGCATTTTCATTTGATACATACATGTTACTACTGTTTCGCCAGGATTTTCTAGTATATAATTCTATATTATATTGTTTTGCTAATTTTTCTGCCATAGGTAAATCTTTTTTATTATGATCAAATACAATATAATTCCATCTAGCATAGCCTCCTTCGCTTAAATATGCTTCTAAATTTTCTTTTACTTTTTTCCATTTAACACCTACTCTATATATATGATTGGTATCTTCCAAACCATCTATAGCAAAATCAACTACTAATCTTTTAGAAGAACTTTTACTTAACTTAGCAAACCTCTTCCACCAAGTTACATTTCTAATTCCGGCATTAGTACTAATTGATATTGCCGCTACACCTTTATCTAAACTATATCGACATATTTCCATTAAATCTGAATTCATTAATGGATCACCGAGAACTCCGCAAAATTTAAATTTTATTTTTGATAGATCGTACTCATCAAATATGTTTTGAAATTCTATTAATGATATATCAGTTTGAGGAAAGAATTCACCTTTATCTAACATCATTGTTCTTTTACAACCAGGACACGAAGCATTACATCTGCTTGATAATTCTACTTCAATTTCGGTAATATCTTTCCAAGTTATTTTGGGAAGTTGTGTTGACATTGTTTTATAAAATATTTTGCTATTATATCGTTTGATAATTGGCCAGGATGGTTATTATCTTGTGATTTATCTTTTAAATTGTGCGAAATTGTGCCTAAGTATTTTTCTGTAAGGATCTTTTTTATATTTATTTGTTTAAAATATCCTGTTTCTTTTAAAAATTCTGGTACTCGATCTAACCAAGGTCCTGTTACAGTAAATAAGTAATTTAATTTTTTACTATCTAAATAACATTGAGCATAATGAATTGACATTAAAAAATTATTATACGAATCATTTTCTGTGTGATAATATTTAAAGTAATTTTTTACTTGATCAAAAAATTCTTTTCCGTATGTTTTTATATATTTTTTATACCGCCATTTTTCTGTTATTACCCAAGGTCCAGCATCTGCAATCATAGAAGACGAAACTACCCTATTTCTATCCATATGCGTCCACATAACAAATACTAAATCATTAGTTGTTATATCAGCAGAAATAATGTCGTTTAAAATGCCTAAATTGCTTGCTCCTGGTCTAGAAAGATTAGTTAATGGTAAACTTACCCCATTTGCTAGTTGTTGAGCCCAACCTAACTTGCTAGGAAATTCTGTATTAGGCCAACAATCCGGTAGTCCTACACCAAATGTGTTTGAACAACCAAAAGTAATTAATTTATTAAACATATTGTTCAGAGAATGCATCAAATCCTATCCCGCATTTATTAGCACAGACTTTAAGTTTGCCATTTTTAACACTAGAACATGACCACGAGTCTTCTATTGCTTTAAAAAACGGACCATCAACAATTTCATTTAAGGTATGTTTTCTTAAACTAATGTTATCTGGGTCTCCAATTAATTTCCAAATTGGTGCTTCGCGAGGCCTCCAATACCATTTATATTGTTGCCCTGCTGTCCAGCAACACGGAAAAACATGTCCTTCTGCTGTAACAAAGATTTCTGACTTTTCTATTGCTTTACAACTTATAGGTGTCTTATCATAATATGCATCCATACTACCATGTTCAGTTACTAAATCTTTTTCTTTTTTAAGAGCAGAATTAACATATTTGTCTTTCGGCTTTTCTAACTTTTGTGTTTCTTCACCTTTTCTATTTGTTGCTTGATGTGACTCTTTACCTTTATGCCGGACTGTGGAAAAGAATCTCCCTGTCTTTTTAACTTGAAATTTTTCAAAGCCCATATCTTTTGATAATTGTCTTGCTTCTTCTACTTGATGTTCGTTGTGTTTAAACACAATAAAATCCCATTTAGCACGACCTCCTCTATTAATAAATGCTTTAACATTTTCCATTACTCGTTCCCATTTAACTTTTTGTCTATATAAATGGTTGGTGTCTTCTAAACCATCTATGCTAAATGTTATAACTACATCAAGATCTGCTAAATCTTCCCAAAAGTAATCTAATCTAGCACCTCCGTTAGTATTCATACCTAACCACATTTTTGGATTAGCATGTCTAAAATATCTAAATCCTTCACCTGCATAACTGCTTACACATGGATCACCTAAGTTACCACACATATACATAGAATCTAATTGTTCGACAAAACTGCAAGGAAACATTTCATAATAATCTGCAGAACTTAACATTGCATTATGAAGATATGGATTATCTTCGCCCCCATTTATATTACGGTCGCATTGCGGACAGGCGGCATTACAACCTTGGGTAGGTTCTATATGAACGCTTTTTATATCTTCATATCTATACACTTAATTTACTCTATGTAATTCTTTATTTTCGAATTTATAATTAGGATAAAAATCATTAAAATTTTGTTTCCAAATCATATCTGTTTTTTTAAGATAAACTAAAAATCGTTTATAGTCAAAATAAGGAGATTTATGTGTTAACATCCATTTCTTTATAGTTCCTAATAATTCTAAATTAGAAAATACTCGTTTTCCATAAAGATCTAACTCGTCCCAATGACCAAGTAATGGTTTAAGAGAATTTCTATAATCAGAATTTACATTATCTGACTGAGCATCATAAGGATCAAAATTACTATTTTTTATAGATTCGACTTTTCCTTTAAGAAAATGTATAGTTTCATCTATATCTTTTATTACATCTTCTGAAAAATTATGCATAAGAATAGCCGGATCAATATAGTTAGGTGATTGAACAATATATCCATCAGTTGAATCAACATTTAAATCTAAAAAGGATGATATTATATTTTTAATATCCATTACTTGATAAACCGAGGTAGTACATTGCGACGAAAGCCATGTAAAATCATTTTCTTCTTTAAAATTATCTATATTTTCTACCAATTTTTCCCATGATCCAGATCTAAAATACTGATATATATTAGCACCTCCATCTATAGAAATAATTATAGTTGATTCTCTAAAATATGATAGATAATCCGATAATTCAGTTATATTAAAATTTGCATTAAAATTAGTATGAAAAGAAATATGAATGTTATCTGCATTAGGATGTTTTTTTAATTTTCGTAAAGCATGAAAAAATTGTTTTTGATAAAGAGGTTCGCCACCTGCAAAATCAATTTTTTCTAAATATGGAAAATTTTCACACAAATCATCAACAATGGCATCAACGTTTTCTATTGATAAAGATATTTCACCAATATCATCGGGTCCTTTTCTGTGCATTACTCCTGTTAACTGATCTAAATGATGTTCCCAATCCTCCTTATCTGGTTCATATTTTTTTAATTTTGCTACCCATCCACTCGAGTAAACTGTACTACAATGCAAACAAGAAAAATTACATGCATTACTAAACCGTAATTCAATGTGCCTAAGTCCTTCTGGAGGAATAATATGCGTCTTTGGATCGTATAATTTAAAAGCAGAAACTTCATGTATTTCATCTGCAAATCGTTCTTGATCATATACCTTACCATCGTGTTCTTTAGCAAGAGGATAATCCATTCTCATTGATTTACCACTAGATTCTTCTTCTACCACCTTACACATCGAACAACCAGTCGGCCATTTACCTTCATATAAATCTTTTCGTATTTGGATTATACCAGGATTATTATAAATATGAGAAGGTAACATTTGTTTATAATCATTTTCTAGATTATAAAATTTAACAGCATAATCACTTTGGGTAGGACAAGTCGTTGCATTACCATTTTTATAATTAATAGCGGCTAACGCATAATAACATATTCTTTTCATTTGTAACCTATTAACATAAATCTTGTATATTTTTCTAATTCTAATTCACCTTCATATATGATATTACTTAACGGTGCTTGCTGTTTAAATTCGGTAATATTCTTAACACAATTAATATGATCATCTATTTCAAAATAATTATTAGATTGAAGAACTACTAATTTATCTTTAAGTATTGCATTAAACCATTCAGTAAATTTTTCTATGTGTTCACAACTTGTATTAATAATTGTGTCGGGCACTTCTTGGCACAATTTTGGTTCGCCCTTTACATTTATAGTATAATAATGATATGTTTTATTTGTGTCGGATTTTTCTTTTTCTTCTAGTGACCATGTATTATCTAAATTGGTTATTTTATTAATTACTGTTGTATCTTTATCACTATAATAACCATTTGTAAAAAAGGAAACGATATCTAATGTTGTTGCTTTAAATACCCAATTGTCTGCTTTCCATGGTTCATTTAAATCTTCTGCTATTTTCCAACAACTATCATCTATATCAAAACTCCGTATTTTATCTACATAAATGTTTTCATCTTCAAACATCATAGTTGCAAGGGTACCATACCATCCGGCACATATAAAAACTATACCTAAATCTATTCCTTTTATTTTACTAAGTAACCATTGCTTAGATTTAATTTGTCCTTGTGATAACGCATCTCCTATTTTATCATTATGTTTTTTTAATCCATGAATTAATTGTGATGGTATTTCTTCTCGCAATTTATCCCAATATTTGTCACCAGATAAGTAGATTTTTTTTGACATTTTTTTAGGCCAAAGAAGTTGTACTCTATTATGTATTTCTTCTAAATTCATTTTTTAACCATTCAAAATCGTTTACTTTATCTAACATTTCAGGATTATCTCTATATTTTAATCCCCATTCTTTACCATCTTTTGCACCTCGCATTCCGTCCTTACCATATGGTTTATCTGCACCTACTGTACACCAAATATGTAATCGTGTTTCTGTTTCTTCATCTTTTTGATTGTGTATTATTTTGCTGGCGAGTTTAGTACATTCTCTAAATGCAGATTTATATGTGCTAAACGGACTGTAATTAAATCCATTAGTGTTTGATACTTGCGGCATAGGTTTAAATTTGCCAGCAACCGATGTAGTAAAATCTATAAGCCAGTTATCTGCTTCACGTATAACTTTTGTAGGAAATAACTTTACACCACCATTACCGTAAATTAATCCATTGATAGGATTCTTTGCACGCCAAACAAATATATGATCTTGTTGATGCCATTCTGGTTCAAAATCAAATTCAAAGCCTGGTTCAAGGATTGCATCAGCATCTATAACATAAAAATTTTTTGTCATAGCACGTCGAGCACATTCTTTATGACCGTTAAAAATACCTTTAATGCCATGAACACGTTTTGCATGGGGTGCAACTAATTGAAGTAATTCATAATGCTCGTCAGCAAATGGTTCGTCGTAACTTAGAAAAAATACATCTAACATAATTCCTCATAAACAATATTTGCAAATACCTCATGACCTTTTATACCAGGATGGAGCCCGTCAAGTGCAAATTCATAGTTTTTTAAATATTCTTCGCTTCTCATGCGATAAAATGCAGAAGAATTTATTTTTGTTTTATGCCATTTAACTTCTATTTGTTTTCGTATTAATAGAGGTATTGAAGTTATTTCTGTTACATCTTTTGTTGAATAATGTAATAATTTATTAATTTTATTTTTTAAAAACATATCTATATAATTAATTCGCATATAGATATCCATTATATAATCATAAGGATCATACATAAATTTAAAATATCTATCGGCAATTTTATGTTTTTCTCCCGAAGATATAGGAAGTATTTTTTCTTTACTTTTAATGTTTGGCTCTGGAAAATAATCACAAAATAATCTCCAGTCCTTTTTATTAGATACAATATCATGATCTGATATTTGATCGGAAAATATTAAACAAGATCTAGGCTCAATGGTATATAACACAATAACAATATCTTCTTTTTGGAAATCAAAATTTACTATTCTATACCATATTTCTTTAACACTTGCTCCGGGTTTTCCTTGATTAACACATTCAATATTTAATTTATTTGCTAAAAGTTGAGGCCATGCATACTTACTAGCCCCATTATGAAATAAATGTTCTTCTTTTTTCGAATCCCATACATCTGGTAAGGCTTGTCCAAATGTATGGCTACAACCAAATGTTACTAATCTGTTCATGTACTACTTTATTTCCTTCTGGTGTCATATGGCATATATCACCCATATTTTTCTCGTATATATGTCTTAACGATATTACATTTTGTACATTAAAAAATGATATATGGATAGAATTTGTTAAATTTTTTATTTCGTCCATTACTTTATAATAAGACCATAATACATACTCTTCATTAAAAAAATATTTTGTATATAATTTTGCGGCAATTTTTATATCACCTTTTTTATGTAATAAGTCATTAATAAGATAACAACCATTGGTACGGTCTCCATTATTAATTATATTATCTTCTGTGTATATTCGATAAGGTGAGGTATGGCAAACTATAATTTTTTCGTATTTTGATAAATTTTCTTCTTGAAGACTTTTTAAAATTTTAAATTCACTAGATCCTTTTTGTGAAATATTTTTACAATCTCCAAATTGCCACCATTCAGATTTATTATCATACACAGCAGAAAAACTATCACCAGCAATTAATATCATTAGTCATAAATAAATGGATCTTCTTCGCGAAGTTTTTTTAGTTTCTTGCGATATTTTATTTCTAATACAACCCAATTATAAGGCCAACAAATATAATACCATATTGAATTTAAGACATCTTTAATTTTTCTTTTTTCCATAGCTCTCTAATTTTTGTTGCAGAAATTTTTTCTATTTCGTCTGGTAGTTTTTCCAAGGTAATAGAATAACCTACATCACGACCATACGTAATGTCTACAATATTAGGTACCTGTATTATAACATAATCTTTATCAATTGTAAAGTTATGTTTAGTTAAATCTTCTATAATTATTTCTTTTACTTCGTCAAACTTTAATGGGTTATCATTAGTTACTAACATGCTCCTAACAAATATAGCAACTTGGCCTGTTCTCTTCATTGCTTGTTTAAACAATTCTCGATGGCCGCCGTGCCATGGTTGATACCTACCCATCATTTGAACTGTAGGTTTATTTGTATTAAACATTTGAACTATCTCTGTATCCGTTTTTAACTACCTTGTCCAATTCTTGTGGACCAGGATCTTTTAAATATTTTGTGTTAGAATTTTCTTTTATTATTTCATCTACCTTAGGATTTGTCCAATCTATAGGAAATTTTAAAATTTCAATAAGTGATTCTAAATAACGATGCTTCCACATAAGTAGACTTTCATAACTTAAAAAATTAATAAAATGTTCTTCGCTTATTTCTTCTATTGCCCTATATGCATCATTAAGAGTAACTTTATTTCGTATTCGTTCTTGTTGTAATTTTACTATATCTTTATCTCGAGATATAACTGCTATAATAGGTGATACTTTTTGTCTTTCCACTTCTTGACAAAATTCTAATATAGGCGGAACCCTATGCCCGCCTTTATATACATAAGGTATAGAACAAGATGTAACAAAATGAGAATAATTTTTAGGTAACTCTAAAAGTGTCGGATCTACCCATGCATTAGCAAAAGGTTCTAAATGATGCCATTCCCAATATTGTTTCTGTAATGTTTTCCATCCATAAACACTCTTATGTAAGCCAAATATTTTAGCCCATAAATGGTTACCGGACCCTTGAGGTCCGACAACTATTAACATTTTTTTCTCTGAAAAACTCATAACATTCTAGTCATTGCTGACGGTCTAAATGTTGTTTTAGGATTAGATATTATTAGTGTTAAAATAGGTGCCCCTAAAATAGCAACTAAAGTACCTGCAAACACAATATATGAACCGCCACCAAACATTTTACCCCAAACAAATAATGCTTCGCCCGGTACGGCGGCAAGTATGATCCCCCAGAACATTCCTGGTTCTGTTACCCACTTTGGTTTAAGTAACGAGATCATACTAGGTAACCAAACTGCCGCCCGTAGCACGGCAAAAAACAAGAATAACCATACTAATTGCATGCCAGGAATATTTGCAATTAGTAATCCTGCTATTGCCAATGCTACCATACCTGATCTTGCATAGGTAATAATATCTTTATTATTTGTACCTTTTTTAAATTGGTTAAACAAATCATGCCCTGTCATATTAGCAACAGATGCAAATTGCGAATCAAGTATAGCAACCAGTCCTGCGAACACCATAAAGACGAATATAATCGTCGCTACTGGTGGTAAAAAGGTTCCTATAGTAATTGCATTAGTAACACCTACCATAGATTTAGGAATTTCTAGTCCTGCACCAGCGGCAACAAAACCTAACAATCCCATCATAATAGGTACAACAATAAAAACAAAACTAGCAATAACATAAGACGGAATAATACTATCCTTCTTAATACTAAATGCTCGTTGATAAAAACTATTATCACCCCATGGACCACCCATGTGGCCTAGGAATGCCGCGGCTCCAAAACCTGTAAATATACCCCAAGCAAATGGTGTACCCAATATAGATGCTCCTAGTCCTGTACGTCCTCCTAAGCCTGCAACTACTGTACTCCAGCCACCTGCTTCTGAAATTGCCCAAGGTACTAATATAATAACACCTGCCCAAACTACAATAATTTTAATTACTTCTGTAATTACCGTTGCTTTAAGCCCTGTCCGGAATGAATATAAAATTGCAACACCTGCCATTAAGAACGTTGCTAATGTATAATCTATTCCGGTAAGGGTTGTAACAGTTTTTGATCCTGCTAACAAATTAATAGCAAATGCACATGTAGCAAGAATCATCATTTCTACTACAAATAGCCATTGCAATCTAGGACTAAATCGTTTCCGCAAGTAGCCTGAAAAAGTAAAGCCTTTTGGAGATTCAGTACGTATCTTTTTTGCAAAATATGCAAACGCACCTAATGTTAGGAAGTTTCCTAAACAAAACCAAAACAAGCCTACCAAACCATTTACATATGCTTGTTGTGTACTAATAAAAAGGCCTGGTGCCCACAGCCAAGCGGCCGCTACACTTAGAGAGCCTTGAAACGTGTTTAACTCACGTCGTGCAACGAGGAAAGATGTTTTATTATCATCGTATCCACGTGAATACCAATAGGTCATTGCAAATGCAAATAACCCATATACTACTAAAATTCCTGCTCCTGTCTCCGGAGAGAAGAGCGGAAACAAACTTGCTATATCCATTTTACTCCTTTATCCATTCACTATATAGTCTGTGTCTATTAAGAGTTTTATGATTTTCGTATTTCATAAAATTTATTTTATAATTGAACATGTCAGCAAAATGTTCCATCCATTCTTCGTTCCATGGAAAAAAACTTATTTGCGAACACATATCGTCATCATGATCATGATGACCGGGGTTACACCGCCAGTAAATTCTGCTGGTGTTATTTAATATACTTACCACCTTTGCAATTTGGTTTGTTATTCTGTTAATATCACCAAAATGTATAGAGCCTAAACACAATGCAACATCAAATTTATCATCTGGTAAGAAATGTTCCAAACTTATTTTTATATCAGCCGCATCATTTGCAGGATCTATTCCTAACAAATTTGGTATTTTGTCTTTAAATAAATTATAACCACATCCTACATCTATTACTGTTTCATGTGGTTTAATTTTATCTACTATTTGTATGCCGGAATATTCCCAATCGTCTAACGGGGAAGGTTCCCATACATTCTCAAAATAATAGTCTAGTTTACTTTGATCCATCCTTTAAAATTGTGCTATAATCTGCTGTAACAAGTGATTTAATTTGTTTAACTGCTAAATCATATAAATTATCTTGCTTGTTTCTAATTTGAAAATGAAACCATTCTGGTTGTTCGAACATTTTGTTTGTATCATCATATCTACTATGTTTTACAGTATTCATCCATATTAATAATGCAGGTTCAAACAATTGTCTAAGTTCTTCAGTAGGACATATAAAATCACATACTACCCATCCATCCAAGGCTTCTGCCATATCTTTCATACGTAAACATTGTCGTACTCTACCTTCGGGGGAAAAATCCCAATCTTTAGCCTGTTTCCTTACGTCGTCTGCATTTAAATGGGGGCTATTTAGTGCATAGGCTAATTTTTTAGCAAAAGTCGTTTTGCCAGAGTCATTCAACCCCATTACCAGTAATTTATTATTCATTTTTATTTGTCTGCTTCCTTTAATATATTTCTTGCTGTAATATTATGCCAGTTTGCTCCGCCATGTATTAAATCTCTTGCTTTTTCGTCTGGAGCAGGCACAGTACCGTCTCTAATGGACACAGATATAAATTTAGTATTAATTTTATTTGACAAATACTTGATTGCTAAAAAGTTTTTTTCTTTTAACAAATTTGCATTTTGCTCTTCTAATATCCAATCTTTATAAAAATTTTCATATATAATGTTTGAGGTTGATATATTTGTGTATGTTGATGTTTTTATTTCTTTTCTATATTTGTCTGGCTCAAGCAATACTACAATTTTAGGTTTTATTTTTTCTAACCAGTAAATAGCAAATCTAAAACAAGAATCCATCGATCCGGCCCCTACCCCTAAATTGAAACACTTTAATTTTAGATTATCAGATACTATCTTAGAAAATGTATCTTCCCATTGCACTCCTATTCCTACTGTATAACTACACCCTAAAAATGCAATATTATTTCCACTACTATCAAATTCTTCAGATCTAAAGCCTTGATTATTAAATTTATATGTGATAGAATCTTTAGTCCAATTTAAATCATTTAATTCTTTTCTTGTTTTATCATTTGACATATTCTTATCAAATCTATTCTCGGTGTCCATAGCTAACCACTTTAATTCGAGCCCTTTCGAGGAAGGATATGCAACATAATCATCTATCACGAGTATACCTTTATTTTGTGTTTACGCTCAAATTCTCTAGCATCATTTTTTGTGTTTACTAGTGGTTCTCCTTTAATGTTTAAACTTGTGTTAAGCAACATCGGACATCCTGTCTTTTTATACCATGTTTCTAGTAAATTTCTTACGTGTGGACAGTCTTCTTTAGTAACTGTTTGTACCCTGCTTGTATTATCTATGTGGACAATAGCGGGAAACTGCTCTGGATACTTACATCTAGCAGTAAATTGCATATAAGGTGAAGAACTCACCGGCATGTCAAAGTACTTATCTGCGTGTTCTGCAAGTATCATTGGAGCAAAGGGCCTAAATGGCTCTCTTCGTTTATATTTATTAACTAAACCTTTAATTTTTTCACCTCGCGGATCAGCTAATAACGAACGATGTCCTAATGCTCGAGGACCAAATTCTGCTTTACCACTTGCTACTCCGCATATTTTCTTTTTTAGTAATTGATGTACTACACCATCTGTAGGGTACTTCCCTTGTATGTCATGTCCTAAATACGCTCCTGGCCAACGTATATGTGTGTTCATATCTGCTAATATTGCACCTATAGCAGAACCAGCATCACCTGGACTAGGCATAATCCATATATCGTCCCACATGTTTGCTATATGACTATTTGCTACACAATTCAATGCACAACCGCCCGTAAACACAAGATTCCTGCTACTACTAATAGTTTTTGCCCATGCCATTATTTTTACAAGCATGTCTTCATAAATCTTTTGAGTTGCGGCGGCCACATCATATATATCCATTGCGTGTAATCCTTCAGGTTTCCACCAACCACATCCTCTATGTAAATTTCGGTTGAACTTTACTTTACCTTTTGCTATACTTTTAACAAATGTTGTCATTAATTCTTCGTAAAAACGATTAGGATCGCCGAATGCTGACATACCCATTAAGATATACTCTTCTTCGTTGGGTTTTAAACCTAGCCTCTGTGTCATTGCAGAATACCACAAACCTATCGAATTTGGAAACCATTGTGAATGAAGTTTTGTTAACTTGTTGCCTTCTCCTTTCCATATGGTTAAAGTTTCCCATTCTCCTATTGCATCTATAACAACTACTGTTGCATTTCTAAACGGAGATGTAAAATATCCACCAGCGGCATGTGATAAATGATGTGATATGTTTTTTTGACGAAGGTCGTATTTAAAAGATAGTCCTAAACTATCTATATGATTACGCAATGCTTCGCCTGTTATTGCACTTTTTAAGTCTCTGTTTACAACATTCCATTGTTTAGCATATATTTGTCGTGTAAGTTTTTTTAATGGCTGTTCATAATAACAAATACGATTAGGTGAACCATAGCTCAACGCATCACGCAATAACTGCCAATTAAGATTTTTATCGTTTTTTATTCTGCTGTATCGTTCAGAATCTGAAGCAAAAACAAGTTGTCTGTCTTTAACAACCGCTAATGCCGCATTATGTGATAATGCAGATATTCCCCAGGTTATCATAAATTTACCAATATATCGTTAATATGGAATTTTTTATTTTTATAGTATACAGTTTCTAATTTTTTAGGTTTCTTTAATTTTATAGGATTAGTAGTTATATTTTGATTAACAAAATGACTATTAAGTAAATTAAAATTCTTAAGCAATCTAGGATATAATTCATATAAAATTTCTGTCCATTCGTTTAATGAAATATTACACAACCTAGTTATCTCAGATTGAGCATATTCTATTCTATCAATAAAAAATTTCAATGTATCATATCTGTGATCTATATAATCATCAAATACATCAAATCCTAATTCTCGCAATAATTTAATCGAATCAGATTGGCCGACAATAATAAATGGTTGAAAAAACATCATTGCTCTAAAAGTTTTTTCTGTTAAAAATGTTGTATATTGATCTGTTTTAAAATAATATGTTTCATTAATAATATTAAAACAAGAATTCAAATAACAAGGTGTAAACATCATAAAATCTTTATCATCATGTGCCATTGTAGTATATTCGTTTTCAACAAATTTTTCACCATGATCCAAAATCCATTTTTTTATTTTAGAAATATGTTGAATTTGACTATCACTAATTTTATCTTTATGTTCATATAACTCTTTTAATTGATTCCCCCAATGATTTATATTGTAATTTTTTTCGTCAGTAAATGTATGTTGCCATTGCTCCCCTGATAACACTAAGCCCATACTATAGTCTATTTTAGAATTAAGGTTTTCAGAAAAATAATTACACATCAATAATCGATGTGGTTTTGTAATTCTATTAAGACTCAGACCATACCATTTGTGTTTTATCTTTTTTAGAATTTTTTCTCTTTTATTATTAATATCCTTTTCATATGTTCTAAGTTTAAGCACCGAGGCATTGAATGCGGCATACATTGTAGGTATATGTTTTTTAGATGTTGATCTACCTTCACTAGTTAATAAAATAAATTTTTCAGGTAATAACTTAGTCAAATTATAAAAAACATCCCAATCAAAGTTTTTTTCGTGGTGAAATGGTTCGTAAGTTACCATTAATAAAATTTTAACATTATCTTCATTTATTATATTTTCATAACATTCAGGAATTTGAAATTTAATATATTCTTTAAAACCCAAAAGTTTTGAATTAAACAACGGAAGATCTTTTGCGTCATTGTCGGCTTTAAAAAAATAATCCATTATAGGTAAGAAATCTATATGTAAAAGAAACATATCATTCTTATTATACACTTTTTCTAAATAATCACTATAAATTGTTTTTATATTTTCAAAAGTATAATCTAAATTTTCGGTCTTTGGCCAAGGTAATGAAATTATATTATAATCATCAGTTTTAACATTTTTTACTAATTTTATACCATGACTTGTTCTAAACCTAGGATGTTCGACAGAAACACAATCTAATATTTTTTCTGATTCGTCTATGGACTCTTTATGTCCTGTTTTCCAACTATAAAGAATAGAAGAATAATCAACTTTAAATTCTTCTTTACGAAAATTATATTTTGTTGCTACACTATTATATTTTTCTTTAGGTATTTCTACTTTAAAAAGCGAGTCTGATTCTTTAGAAACTACACTATAATATTGCATATTTTAATTTAAATAGCCAGAAAGTTGTAATGTATATTTGTTAGATAGCCCTGCATTAGCACTAACATGTATATGTGTTTCATCAAACATTAACCCTTCGCCGGCTTTCCATTTAGTACTATCTATCCAATTATTATCTTTTTCATATTGAAAAAATTGTCCAGGTTTCCAATCTTCTAAATATATATTTGCTCTTACTATATGTTTGTTTGTTGTATCTTCTTTGGTTTTAATTGCATAAAATATATCTCTATGTACTGGTATTATGTTACCTGGAGGTTGGCAAACTGTACTAACTGTTTTTATTTCCATGTTTAATTGATTTTCTAGATCTTCAAACTTAACATCATTATCTGTCCACCATAATTGATGAATAGTTGTATTTTCTAACTTATACGTATCTGGCATTTTACCGGTATCTGAATATTTTTTATGAATATCCGAACATTCATCTACTTGGTGTCGTATACAACTACCCGAATGTTTCGAATAATCAGCATTTAAAAATATATTAAAGTTGTATTCGACAAATACAGGTTCTATCATAGTGTTACCTCTTGAAAAGATGTTTTAAAATTTGTTTTTCTAATAGTATCCAATAAATTTATGTACTTTTTTGCTTTTAAAGTTAGATCAGCATTAGACGGATTGCTAAATGTATTTAGTAGGTTATTTGTTCGCCATATTTCCCAATTACAATCTTTAAATTTTTTATGGCATTCTTCTCGAAATTCTAAAGGTAATGCCAATGGAGATAAAAAATCAGGATCATATACATAGTTATGGTGAACAAATATATTTTTATCATTCATATAATTCCAAAATTCTGGCAAATACCAATAATTATATAAACTTACTGTTTGATTAACACTTACGTCTAACCACTTATGTTGAAGCAATTTATTTAAATTATTTTCTACATCAATCCATTTAGTTGGATATCTTATATAATAATTACGATCAGTTAAATCATCTATACTGCAACTAATTTGAACTTTATCAAATTTTTTCCATAAATCAAATGCATACGGAGGTACAGTTGTCATATTAATACTATACCAAAGAGTAATATTCGTTCTATTTGTATCTATTAATTTTTTTATAAAATTCCAATGAGCTTTTACTAAAGTAGGTTCTCCGCCATTAATATAAAATGTTTTTACATTTTGTGTTTTATCAAATAAATCATCCCAAAATTCTTTTTTATCATGCCACGTAGATTTTGGTAAACAACTATAATCAGTTATATAATTTAATTTATTACTTAAAATTTTATAGTCAGGTACCCATTTGCTACTACTAGCAGGATTGCATGTTACACATTTTACATTACAAACATTACCCAATCTTAATTCAACAAATTCTAATTTAGGATCGATAGATCCGTCGATATTTGTTATTTTTTTTGCATCGCCAATTGTAAAATTTGAATAATTTTTATTTTCGATAACTCTTTTGCTAGTTATACCTTTCTTCTCTTCAATATAACACCTTTTACAAGGAGACGGTATTTCATCTTTTAACATACTAAGACGGGTATTTTTAAATACTTCACTATTCATATGTTCGGTTATAGTGTTTTTATTTAAATTATAATAATTTTCTCCGTCCTTACTCATTCCTGCACCATCTTTAAAATCCGTTACACAACAAAGACTAGTACCACCGTGAGGATGAGTTGCTAAATGTATCCAAGGTAAAACACAAAACGTATTCATAATATATTTTTTTTAAAGTTATTAATTTGAAATTCTTTTGAGGATTTATTTATAATCACTTTATGTAATTCATTTGCCAAAATAATATGATTTGGTTCACTTAAATGGTTTGCCCGATAGTCTTTTCTTTCTATTCTGTTTATTCCAAAATCCCCATCTTGATATTCATTTTTAGAAATATCTAATAATGTTTCTTTAATACAAATATTGTTACTATCCTTTTCAACATAAAATTTAACTTTATTAACAATTTCTATATTGTCCGAAGGTATTAATAATGTTAAATTAGGCAATGATTTTAATGTACTTAATATATAAAATATTTTAGACTCTATTACTTCTTTTTCAAAGGCCCATGTAACTAGATATGTATAAAAACTCTTAAATCTTTTATAATGATTAAGAATTTCTTTATTTTTAATTTTTTCACCACTTAAATATCTAATCATATTACTTGCCCATTCTGGGTGGAATGATGGTTCTATAACTGGACTACCAACATCTCCTGGTAGTAAAAAAATTATAATATCTTTTTTATTATATCCAACAGATTTTATATATTTAAACAGTTCATGTGAGGAATATTCTATACTGCATCCTGCTCGACAATAATTTTTTTCTATTAAATTTAATTTATTGGCTAGAATATTTGCCCACCTTTTAGATGTATTGGATAAATTTCTTTTGTATTGATAAGCCCTACCAAAACTGCCACCAACTATAATAAGTTTATTTTTCATTTGTTATTTTATAAAATTCAGGAAAAATATTTTTATAATTTTGATTTCTTTCATTGTCGTATAAATTTCGATATTTAATATGTTTGTCCCAACAATCATAATCTTCAGTAAACATAAAATCTAACCAAGGTTTAATCGTAGTTAAATGTTTAGATGATTTATAATGATCTATAATTTTATTTTTAATACTTCTAGGAAAACATTTCGGACTATAATGTTTTGGTTCAAATACTTTATTGAAATGAATTTCTGTGTCAGGTAATACAGTTGCATGCCAATCACATACCTCATCCATATACCATATATTAAAAGCACTGATAGTACAAAAAATTCCAATTTTTACATTATCTTTATATTTAAATATATTTTTTTCAACATCGGTCCATTTTGCAGGATACCTTAAATAATCAAATTTGTTACCTATTCCATCTATACTGAATAATAACTGAACATATTTAAAATGCTTCCATAATTTTATAAGTTCCTCGTTATATATCGTACCATTTGTATTATAACTTAATTCAATTTTATTTGCTACTTTTTGATCTATACATTCTTGTAAAATAGATATATGTTCTTTTATAAGTAATGGTTCCCCTCCAAAAAATTCTATTTCCGTTAAATTAGTTATATTGTTAGATAAGTCTTCCCAAAATAATTTATTAGCCCTTGGCCAATTTCCTTTTTTGAGAAAAAATTTAGATTTTACATTACCTAATTTAATATCGTCTGATGCCCATTTACTACTTGCAAATCCTGAACATATTCTACATGCACTATTACAAATATTTCCCAATTTTAAATCTAAATACGCAGGGTAAGGATGATTTTTTAATGTTTTGTTAATTACATTTCTATAACGATATAATTCCATTTCTCGTTTACTAATAATACCGCTATGTTCTTCATGCCAACAATTATTACACGACTCACGAGGATTTCCTGATAGAAAACTTTTTCTTATTTCTTGTAAATGGGAGCTCTTCCAAGCATCACTAATTGTATGTTCTGATAAATCTATATCATCTAGAGGTTCTTGCATAACACAACAAACACATGCTTTAGCATCTGTTCTTGTTTCTAAACCTATCCAAGGTAATATACAAAAATGATCAGGTAAATTATTTTTTTTTAAAAATTCTTTATTATTTTTTATGGCAGAACGATTCCACATTGCCAACCTTTATTTTTTCTATTTAGACCTATAAAACTACTATAATTTTTAATAGATCCCATTCCGTGATGTGTAACTGTTATGTTATTAATAGTTCGAGGATAATTATACTCCGGAGTATAATGATATGCATCAAACAAATTTACTAATATATCTATGTTTTCTTGTTTATAATATGTTTCTAAAAATACTTTTAAATCTATTAACGTTTCATTTCGTTTGTATCTACCTATATCATTTAAGTAATCATATTCAAAAATATATTTTTGAAAATTATAAGATGTTAAATGTACATTCCATTTATTAAATTTTTTATTTAATATACCTTTGCTATTTGCAATAAAATCAAACCAATTATTATAAAATTCTTTTACACTATAACCTTTATTAAATAAAAATTTAACTATTTCATTGGTAATACCTAATGTATGACCTAACCTAGCACACCATGTCCATTGCCATACTTTTGTCATTTCATTTGAGGTTATTGTATCAGTGCTTACTATTTGTTTAGCATACTCAGGAATTTCTGTATTTTCTAATTTTACTTTTTTATATTTAATATTATATTTGTTTATAAATTTAGTCAATTCGCTATTATTTAATAACGTACACGGATAACTTTCTATACATAAATTATCATTTTCCATTAATTTAGAATAGTTATCTATCCAACTATTAAGAGTTTCGCCAGGCAAACCTACTATAAGCTCTACCATAATATTCATTTGATATTGCTTAGTTAATTCGATTACCCCACTAAAATCATTTATTTTTAAATTAGTTCTTTTTATATTTTGTAAAACTGTACTATTTAAACTTTGAAAACTAACACCATATTTTCTTAATAATGAAACATCATGTAATTTTTTTGCTAATGACACAATAAATTTATTACTATTTTTTGCCCAACTAGTATCAAAGGATTTCGGATAACTATATTTTTTATTTGTTTCTATTAATTTGTTTACAATATCCTCGTCTCTTTTTTTAAAAATGCCAAAATTAGCGTTAGCACTATAAAACATATCTATTTTATTTTTACCCGCCCATTCGATCTCTTTATAAATTCTATCTAAATTTATTTTTTCAATTTTACTAAATATGGTTCCGCCCCAATCACAAAATGTACATTGATAAGGACATCCTCTATCAAATTCAAAAATAGCATTTAATGTTAAATTTTTAGGCCTAACTAATTTATCAAATATACCAAGTAAATATGGACTAGGAATATTATCTAAATTTTTAATCCGTTTACTTGGGGATGTTTTAATCCATTCTTTTCCTGTATTATATGTTATACCGTCAATGTCTTTAAATTTTTTATTTTTTAATATTTGAGAAAATGTTATTTCACCTTCTTGATGTACACAAACATCTATAAATTTTCTATTATTATACCACTCTATTTGATCATCAGGTACTTGAGGACCACCATATACAATTAAGCAATTAGGATATTTTTCTTTTATTTTAGATGCTAATATATCATTATAATTTTCATTCCATATGTAATTACTAAATCCAACTAAAGTAGGATTATCAAATTTTTTTATAATATTATCTATTGGTTCTCTATAAAAAAATATATGTTTTAATTCATTTCTAGATACAATTTTATTTTTTTCAGCTGACGCCCATAACGACGCCACACTATACGGCAAATATATAAATTGATCTTCTATAATTATACTAAATTGTGTTAGATAAATTTTGTTACCATCATTAGGCTTATAGTATTCCATATAGTTTTTTCATTAAGATGTTTTGCCCAATTTTTATTATTATAATTATCTAGCCTCTTTGTTTTGCAATCAAACTCACTAGCCAATATATCAACATCTATTCCTAATTGGTTGTTTGCAACATTGCTTGTTGTAATTAAAATACCGCCTGGTACAAGATTTTTTAACGCCCATTTCATACCATTAAGTCTAGGAACAGGATCTTCGTTTACATTACCAATATCATTTTCTGCATATGCAATTGGTATATTAAAATCTATTTCATTTATATTTAATTCATACACATATGGATCATTATTAATATTAAATAAATCTATACCTCTAGTTCTGTGTTCACCAAAATGTTTTTTCATTAAATTAAATGTGTATCCAGTATTTACACCCATTTGTACGCAAAAACCAATTGATGGTATTTTTAGTTTTTTTACTAGACCATTAAAAACTATTGTACTTTTATAATTTTTTCCACCTATAGTATCCATTCTTTAATTTGACCATAAACATTATCAATATCATTTGAACTATGATATGTAAATAATTCTTTATTATTTTTTATTTCTTTTTGTTTATATTTTTTTAAATCTAAATTAAAAGTTATTAAATCTTTTAATGCTAACACAATACCTTCAGGTGTATTGTTATGGAAATCATCAAACAAATAATATCCTAATTTTTTTTCATATTCCATAGAATTATTTGTACATAATACTAAAAAAGGTTGTAAATTATACATTGGTCTTAAAGTTTTTTCTGTAAAGGGGACACAAGTATCAATTAATTCTTGGTGCCAATCCAAATCATTTTCAGAAAATGATTCAATTACTAATTCTATATCAACATATTTAGACCAATCTACTTGTTTTAGTTTATTATCCACAATTAACGGCATATAATTTTTTAAATAATTATTTTTAATGTTCCAATCTTTCATCATTTTTTCCATTAAATTTGTATCTACAGGTCCTTTATATACTTTTCCATCATACGTAGATGATCCGGTTCCATATGAAACATGTCCTTTATCTAATAAATTATATTTGGCTAAAAAATTTATAACCTCTAATCGACTTTTACGGGGTCGCCCACACATACATACATATTTTTTGATAGCATATTCATCTTTATCATTATATGCATTACTAAACCATTTTCGACAAAACCATTTCATCCATCCTGATGATGTGTTAATAATTTTAAGTTTTGTTTTTCTTTGATGTTCTTTATTAAAATTACTAAATGCAATAGCCACATCTTCATATTTCTTGTTAATACTATCGCAAAAATTTTCTATTGATTCAAATTCGTCTGCCCAAAATTCATGACAAAAACTTATAAGTAATGGATTTTCTTTAATTAATAATTGTTGAGTTTTAGTTAAATTTTCCCACCATTTGTCAATAACCGTGGAAGGTCGATTTTTAAATGTGATTTCTATTATACCGGAAGATCCTAGTGCTACATTTTTATTAGTATCTTCTAAATAATTAAAAACTTGTAAGTAATTATTTTTAAAACCTGCAAGCCAGATTTTAACAGATTCATCTATATGCACACCATCCATTTTAAATATACCTATATCTTTAAAAATTAAACTCATAATTCCATTTTTCAGCATATTCGCCTGCTATCTGTTTTATTAATTTTTTTTCTTCATCAGTAAGTTGAGGCAATGGAGGCGAGATCATTGTATTATATTGATTATTTTTCCATTGTTCTTTATCATACAGTTTTATATCAAGATAAGCCTCCAATTCATTTAATTTTTCAAATTTAAAAATTTTTGTATTATCGGGTAAATGTTTATCAGGTAAAATACAACTATGCCAATACCAATCATTAAATGCACGTAAATTATATTTAATTTTATGATTAATTAATAAAAACCAGGGATTCAAAACACATTCTAAATGTTCTTTAAATGATAATTCAAAATATTGGTAAGTAAAATTATACCCACTCCAAAGCCAAGTAACAGGATGTCGTACAACACCAATTATTGTATATTCCGAAATATTCGATATATTTAACAAAGGTTCATATGCATTACGATACCATTTTTGTTTTTCTGCATCAATAAAATCATTATTACAAATAAGAGTTCTACTTATGTTTGTACCTGCACATCGAGGGGTATGAACATATGCAATATTACGAAAAGGATGATAGCATGTACTCATTTTACAAATTCAGGCCACAAAGATTTCCAATTTGTTTTTCTTTTTTTATCAAGAAAATCTAATCTATGAAGGGTCCGTTCCCACATTTTTTTATCAGTATTATCAGTATCATTCATAAAATTTATTGCTTCATGCAATAATTTTTTATGAACATCACTGGATGTTTTTGATATGTATCTATTTAATTTATTAGTATATATTTTTTTTAATTTAATAGGCAATACTTGAGGATTTAAATCTGCCGGACCGTGAACAAAATTAGAATTCATATTATTACATCCTATTTTTTTTAATTCACTTAAAAATTCAGGAAGATAACCTATTGTTAAAGAAGAAATAGTTATTTGCATCCCTAAATTTGTATGAGGAATTGCATTTTTTATTTCTAACCAATTATTTTTAAATTTATCCCAATCAAATCCCCAACGTTGGTATGCACCTCGTTCTCCATTTAAATCGGCACTAGGTAATATACTTAATTTAGGAAATAACTTCCATTTTTCTATAATGTTTATATTTTTATATTTTAATGTGCTAAGATTAGTATTATATCGTAAAAAAACTTTTTCATTTAAATTATTTTCTATTAAAAAATCTAAAATTTCATAATGTTTTTTCATAATTAATGGTTCGCCACCGGCAAAATAAATATGATCAACATCTTTAAGTAATTCTTTAAGTTCATTTATTGTTTTACTTGAGATACTTATTATTCCTTTATGTTTCTTCCAATCTTCATCTGACATGTTTTCTGGTGAACCTATATAATTTTGGTCTTGAAATTTACTAATATATTCTTTAAAGCCAAACGCATCGTCATATAATTTACTACTTAATTTAGGTGTACACATTATACATGCTTGATTACATTCATTACTAAATCGAATATCTAAATATTTTAATTCTAATTGGGGAGTTAACGATAAATTTTTAGTTGGCATATCATATTGCTTATTTAAAAATGTTCGTAAACTACCCTCGCTACCCTCAGTATGTTTTTCTTGTTCATAACAAAACTTACAATTAATATTTGGAATATTTTTTGTCATTTCATTTCTAAATTTTTTAGAAGCGTTACTATTCCATATTTCGGCTAAAGTGTTATTATTGGTATTCCCCAATTTTATACCTAGAGAAGTACAACATGGTGTCACATCACCATTTGGACCTATATACATAGAAACCCACGGAGCTTTACATGAATATAAATTATCTTTAGCAGAAGAATCTATCCAATCTAAATTAGATTCATTTTTCCATCGATGGTATGTTTCATTAAAAAAATCAATATCATTTTTATGAATATAATCATACCTGGTATGATCGTTTTGTTTTATTAAATATTCTCTTCTAGAAGGTGCTTCCCAATCAGGATATAATTTTTTTATATCATCAAATGTGTTTTCATATCTTATTACAGGTAAATTATATGTGTTTAAAAAATAATTAAACCTAACAATAGAGTGAACATATCTAATTATATTAAATTTTCCTTCAATAGTATCACTCATATGTATTATTTTTTTAGGTAAAATTTTATTATGAATATCTTTAGCAAGTAACGTCCATTGATTGGTTTCCATTGCAATAAGCCAACTTGCAAACATTTCTACGTTGTTTTCCCGTGTAACAGCAATTGATCTATTATTCAATAAATTATATTCAATTAAATTATTAAATGTTGCCCAAGTATGTAATTTAATTATTGAATGGTTAATATATAAATTATTAGGTATTTTTTTAAAAATATTAAAAAATTCATTCTCGTCTTCTCGGTGTACGTTATATTTTTTTACAAGATACTGTTCTAATAATTGAAGAATGTGAGTACTACCACATCTAGGTACTCCAAATATAACAAAATTATTCAACATATGCTCCTGTAATATATGGATATTTAAGTATAAAATCGTTAAACTCATCAATTGACTTTATATCTGATGTTTCGCCTAATACTGCTCTACCTGATTTATGTTTAGGTAATGTATAATCGATATACTTACTTAATTTATTTTTTTCACACCATAACATATATTGTTTGTATTCGTCTTTGTTTCTTTCACTTTCTGATCGTTTTTGAATTTTATTAGAAAAAGCAAAATTTACATAAGGCATACAATAAAGTTGAGGTTTAACTTCGTTATTTTTTACTAAATCAATATCATTTGTACAATATGCCGCAAATAAATCTTTTCCTATAGTTGCATAATCTAAATATAATTTACCTTGATTACTAGTTGAATGATCAGTAGGCTTAAAACTTTCATAGTCTTTATCTTGCAATGAATAATAATTGTCCTTCTCAAGACATTGCACATTTCTTATAACATTAAAAATTTGTTTTATATCAGAATTAGATGATTCTAATAAATGAACTAATTGATTTAGAGTCTCTAATGCATAATATCTTACTCTTGCATTATGAAAAAAGTTATCAAATAAATGTTCTAATTCTGTGTGGTTACTACGAATTTTAGTCCAATTATAATCCATTATTTTTACCCAATCATTGGCTTGTGATTCAAAGAAAAAATGAATATCATTTAATTTATCAGATTGAATATCATTTAATGATGCTTCTAATTTTACATTTTTATCGATAAGTTTTACATTACTAACATCTATTGCCTTACTTATAATTTCACTACATTTATCTATTAAAAATGTACTTGCATCATTTATTTCATCAACTGTTTTATTAACACATTGTTGTAAATACACACGATACGGCCCATCAACCTTTCTATAAACATTCCAATGAATAGTTCGTCGAGATAAGAAATAATTTTTTTTCCAAGTTTCGAAAAATATGTTAGTAAGAGGTAAGTCATTTAATTTAAATGTTAATACCTCATCGTTATGTGTTATCTTAATATTATTAATTGTATCAGTATGAGGTAATATAAAAGCACTTGTTGAAAATTCATTATAGTCATAATTACTGCTAGGGCAACTTTTACTATATACTATATGAAATTTATTCGATTTCATTTATTTTCTCTAATATAATTGAAGCAAATTTTTCATGGCCTTCTAAAGTACCATGACCATCGGATCCTCCTAGATCATTTAATCGAGTCCACCTACTAAACCCAACTTTTGTAAAACAATTATCTTTTAAGACAATATTTTTAAAATCATTACCATTTATAAAAATATTCTTATCATAAATTGTTTTCAACATTAAATTAGTATCATAATTAGTTAATTCGTCCCATATACAAAAAAGAGTATTAGTACCAGATTCAAATGATAATTTAATATCGTATAATCTATTCCAAAAAGTAACATTAGTTAATTGCTCATTAAAAATATGTTTTATATAATATTCAGAAATAGTTTTTTTATTATGAATATTTTTTTCAAACATATTTGTTGAAAATACATTATTATTATCATCTATTAATTCTCTTCTATATAGATGTGTAAATAAAACAATAATTAAACTATCTTCATGTTTTAAATTTGCTTGACTTATAAACCTAAAGATGGCATCATTACTAATACCATTATCCGAATATTCTTCATATGGCAAATTTAATTTTTTAGCAATTATTCTTGGAAATGGCATAGACACCATTGAAAGAATGCTTGCCCCTATGCCAATAATTTTTTTAATTTGACCACCATTCATATAATTCTGTATTATGTTTATAAATATCACCTATTGTAATTTTTTCATTACGTATCTTGTCTAATTGATTTTGGTAATGTTTTCCTTTTTTAAATTCATCTAAATATGTATCTGGCCACTGTTCTGCAAATGTAGGTCTATTCTTCATTTCTTTAAGAGTACTAACTAACGTATTTTGTTTATATGTTGCTTTAGGTTCGATATAAAAAAGTAATTCATCTATTTTTTTATCTAATATGTGCCTAGGCCATGCAAAAGGTGAAAATACTATATCAGGATGAAACGCAAACATAATTTTCGTTTCAATTTTTACATCTAATTCTAAACTTAAATCGAATAAATCTTTTATAGAAAACATACCTGGTCCTGTTATAGTAAGATCAAACAGCATTTTATCCTTGCCGCCAGGTAATTTTAATCCTTCTTTAAAATTATTTAACCATTCTTTCCATACAATATTTTTTCTTATAAATTCTACAATTTCACCTGTACCATCTATACTTGCACACATTAACCAATCTTTAAATTGTGGCAAATAATCATATAAGTGTTTTCCTTTATGATGTATTTTACTTAAATTACTATTATATCGCAAATAGCAATTTTTAGCACTTTTATTATTAATCATTTCCTCTAACGCCCACCAATGCATTTCATACATTAACGGTTCGCCACCTACCCAATAGATTTCTTCTACTATACCTTTACTAATAGCATCTTTAAATTCGGGCTCAACAACTTGAACCTGAAATTTTTTCATTTTTTCTTTTACTTTGGGTTGCATAAACGGTTGACTTTCCTTAGTCCACATGTTATGCTTATATTTTTCTGCTTCCCAAGTAGAACTTAATTGTTCGCCACACATACGACATTTAAAATTACATAAATTACTATAACGATAATCAAAAGAAATAACAGGCATAGTTGTTTTACCTGTATGGTCAGTGCTATCAAATGCTTCTTGTATTTTATGTTTAAATAGATGACCAGTAAACCAATGTCTATATGAACTAACACTTAATATATCTTCATTGCAAACATCACATTGAGGTATTTTCTCTCCTGCCATTAATTTTTTACGAATATTACACATATAAGGAGAATTCCAATGTTCCTCTAAATTAACAGGATTAAAATCATCTGCTTCTGTTTTGCTTTCTTTTATTTCTCCATATCGCTCATCATTTGTTGCATCTATATATTGTTTTTGAAAACTATGTTCTTCTCTACTCGCACAACAAAGCCGGCGTTCACCTTGAGGACTAATATAGGTATGAGTCCAAGGTGCCATGCAAAATACTTTATTCGATTCTATGTTATTCATTTTTTTTACTATGAAATGGTAATAAATTTTTTAAATTATATTCAGTATCATACGACAAATTATAAGATTTTAATATCTTGTTTAAAATACTAATTAATTCAGGTCTATCGTTATATGCGGCATTCGTGTATTCATTTGGTGTGCTAAATCGACCACTCATTAAATCTATTTCATATTTTATATGAAAATCACATGTAAGCATTGATGTATTTTCTATATCATTATCTATAAAATCATCATATTCGTATACACCATCTATTAAATTGTACATATTCCAAGTATAAAATTTTATAAAAAATTTTACATAATTTTTTATAACATTAGAAAAAACACTTTTACATTCCTGCATACTAGGTTTAGTAAAATCTACATTCAATGGTGCTGTATTTGGAGGTGCCATACTCATACGTAATATATATGTTTTTAATTCACTCATTGCTGTCTTTAAAAGATTTCGTCTATATAAAGTTATAATTTTAACATAACTAGATTTTTCCGAACGCAATTCTTTCATTACATCTACATTTAATATATCATATGCTCCTGGAAAATATTTTAATACAAATGGTTTATCATCATTTGCTAATTCTCTAAACATTGACGCATATTGCCACCTTTTACTAAAAAATTCAATATCCTCATTAACCCTTTTCTGGTCTTCTTCTTTCAGTTTAAGTTTTTGAAGTTTAGTTAAATATTTTTCAATTTCAATTTGCTTACCATTTAATAATTCCCATGGCAACTCTCTCCGATATCCATGTTTATTTTTTTGATAAGAAGATATAATATTACATGCATAAGAAGACCGAGACCTAGGATGGCACAATATTAAAATTTTATTATTTTTTAACATCTAACATATCTGCTAAATGGGGGAAAGACGTAGTAAAATCTTCATTCCTGATCTTATCTAGCTTTTTTATTTCTTTTATTCCTGACGATTCCCAATAGTGGCTATCATCACTAGAATTCATAGTAGATATTACGGCATCCCATACGTACTTATGATTTTTTATATCTACATTTTTTGACTTTAACCAAGATATATGATTTGTCAATTTTTCAGTTGTTTTTTCTTTTAATTTTTTCGGTAATACTTTTACTGAAAACCATCTAGGATGAATTAAACATTGAGTATAAAATGATTCATAATTTTTAATAATTCCCTTTTCAAATAAATCTTTTTGTAATTCCGGTAAACTCCATACATTCCAAAATGCTACACAAGTAGATATATGAAGTGTTACGCTAGGTACTGATACATATTGCTTGGCTGTAAAAATTACATTATTATATTCTGCCGGATGGCGTATATAATTTAATTCGGAACCAAACCCATCAATACTTGATTGCATATAAACATCATCAAATTTAGACCATAATTCTAATATATCCCAATTTTTATGTTTAAGTTGAGTAGTATTGCTATTATATCTTATTCTAGGTTTTACTCCCAATTCTAATAATTTTTCTAATAATATATAATGCTCATCCATAACCAAAGGTTCGCCACCAGCAAAGTATATTTCTTCACATGTTTCTAAATATGAAAATACCTCATTTAACATACTAGCATTTAATTTATAAACTGCTGGTGATCGATTAAGTTCTTTTGCCCATTGGCTACTAAAAGTAGGACCACACATTCTACATTTTAAATTACATATATTACTAAATCTAATATCTATATACCTCATATTAAAATCATTTACAGTACCATCAGATAACGTAGAATGTACATCATTTAAATCATTTTGGTATTTTGAATTAAAATCTAAACGAAATGGTCTTCCTCCGGCATCTTCTTTTTCATAACACCAAGAACAACTTTTATGTCTTATATCCTTTAACATATCAAGTCTAATTTCTTTTAATTTTGGAGAATTCCATAATTCTTTTAAAGGAGTTTCTTTTACATTTCCTAAATATGAAGTTGAATCATTTATTAAACAACAAGGAAACACATCTCCTTTTGGGGTAACATGTAAATGAGACCATGGGGCCATACAAAAAGATTTACTATTTTCAATAAATTTTTTATCTATCATCATTTACAAAGGTATCTAAAGTTGCCGGATCACCTTGGGCTTGAATACTTTCTTTATCTAAATTATAAGGTATACTATCATACCACTCTACAAAACTAGGAAAACATAATCTAAAATTTCTATTTCGTCTAATATCATATTGTTCATAAAATGCTTTAAAATCATTATATAATTTTGGTATTTCGGCAGTATCTCTATGAGGTGTTTTTACTACATCTAAATAATCAATAAGACGTTGTACATGTGCTTGTTCACCATCTGATAATACATTACGTTTAGTTGGTAACCAATTTTCTAATTTAGTTTTAAAGGTATTTTTTAATGACACAGGTATTATTGCACAACTCTGAAAACTTGGAAATCGTAATATATTTAAAGTCATTGTGGGAGCTTTTACGCCAAAATGTTCTCTTAATAATAACATATCGTCCATAAACTCGGTTATAGATTCTAAGCATAATGCATTTATAGTCATCATCATATGCATTTTTTGAATATTGCTTTCGTTTAATAATCTTACTAAATTTTTTCGCCATACATTATACTTCATACCATACCTTATATATTCACTTTGTATTCCAATACTTTCATTGCTGGTATAAATTTCAAAATGAGGTACATTAAAACTTGCTTTTAGCAATTTCTCAAATGTTTCTTCTTTATCAGGTACTAAGTTACTATTCATGGCAAAACGCATTTTACTTTCAGGGTGTTTTTTAAACCAATCAAATAATTTCCAGACGCTCTTATGAACTAAAGGTTCGCCGCCAGTAATTCGTATCTCTTCTAAATTATTACCTAATGAATGGTCCCACCATTTCCAAAATGCTTGAATATACGGATTATCTTCTTCATCATTCGATGCTCTAGCCGCCCAAGGGGCAGTATCTGTAAAATGTCCTCGCCCATCACTTATTATGTTTTTATACGGTCCATTTGTTTTAATATCTTTAACCCATGTACTACTAAATGCAGGGTTACAATAACTACATGCAAAATTACAAGCTCTATCAAATGCAATTTCTAAAGTTTTAAGATCAACATCTGTATCCCATGGTTTATTTGGTATGTCAAGTACATCTTCATCTTTAAAAATTTCTGTTTTATATACTCTATCACTAATGTTATTGCGATTTATATCTTCTACTTTCCAGCAATACTCACACTCTTGTGGCCGTTTACCTTCCAACATCATTTTACGCATTTCTTTTTTATGTTTGGTATTATGAATTGCAGTAAAATTTATCGCTAATTCTTCTTTAGGAATCCAATGAGCAGGAGGATGGTGGCAACTTGTGGTTTGGCCATGACCTAGCCATATAGTTGCATTATACCATTTTGCGGCACAAAAACTAGGACTAATTTTATCTATTATTCTAGTTTTATAATTCTCGAGTGATTCGTTGGGCTTTCTCATATAATTTTTCTAATTCTGGAAATGTTTTTTTAAAATTTAAATTTCTGCGTTTATCTATTTCTTTAAAATACAAATAAAAATTTTTTAGTTCTATATCATTCGGTAAATCTTGTTTAATTAAATCTATATTTCTTTCTAATTTTTCTATTTCATATTTTTTAAAACCATGCCCTGTTTTATGGTAATCTTCTTGTTCAACATTATCTTTCATAAATTTTAAACAATCATTTAATATAGGTAATAAACTTTTATCTTGAGCAATAACGGTTGCATTTAACCATTTAGGATGATCAAGCATAGGTATATCAAACCAAATACGTTGTTTGGATTTAATAATCACTGGAGGATGCTTATATTCGCCTCTATCAGGAGGTTGTATTTTTAATTCTTTTTGTTTATCTTTACCAAATTTAATTCTTAAATCTAGAATTAATTGTAAAAAGTCTTTTAATTTTGGAATGCTTAGTAGATTAAAAGTATTTATGAAGCATATTTCTGATGTAATAGTATTTTCTAAAAAGTTATGTATATTATCTAATAGTATATTATAATTCAAAGGATATCGTATATATTCGGCTTGCTCACCAACTGAATCTAAACTAACAAATAATGAAAAATGTTTGCAACTTGCACCAACAAAATTATTATTATTATATTCTTTATTAATTTTATTTGGGTCTTCCCACCATCTTATTTGTTCTATTTTTTTAATTTTATTAATAAATCTATTAATTATTTTATTATCAGGCGGACATAAATTTGATGTTATACTTAACTCTAAATCTGTATTAGGATTTTTAATTACATAATCTAAAATTTTATAAGTGTTATTATCTATTAAAGGTTCGCCTCCAGTCATTCTAAATACTTTTAGAGTTTTATATAAATCAGGCCACCAATTCCAAAATGCTTTAACATAAGGATTATCATCATTAGAACTTTGAAATGGCATGTCTAAATATTGTGTATCATTATGTTTTATATTAGATAGTTCATATGGCCCACACTCCTTTATTTCTTTTTCCCAAGTGGTACTTAAATGTGGAGAACAATATACACATTTAAAATTACATGCTTGATTAAAATTTACTTCTACATACCTAGGTAAAATAGTATCTGTGTTTTTTATTTCATTCCAACCATCTTGTGCCCACCATTCGGCCGACCTATAATGTCTATCGCTTAAATGTCCTGCATCTTCTATTTTCCAACAATATTCACATTCGCTAGGTCGCTCCCCGGTTAACATTTTTTGTCGTTGGACTTGTTTGTGCTTTGTATTATGTAATGCACCAGGAGCTTGTTCTAGTTCTGTTAGTGGAATCAATCGTGCAGGAGGATGAAAACAACTATGGGTTTTTCCATTAGGTAAATGTAAACTAACTTGAAACCATTTAGCCATACACATAGACGAAGATATCTTATCTAATTTGTTTTTAGTTTCATTAATATCATCTATATAATAAGTCATATTATTTTTTGTGCAACAATTATTCTTTCATCCTTATTAAATCCCATTAAAATATTATCACATTCGGTTAAATTATTTTTTTTACATACATCAGAATACGTATTACCAAATGTATTCCAGTTATAATCAACATCATATTCATGAATAAGCTCATTAGCAATACCTATATTAATTCTACTAAACATTTCTATACCTGAACTGTTAAAAACATCTATTCCATCATCAATATTTTCTTTTTGCATTCGGACACCAATTCGTAAATATTCTGCACCATAACAAAATTTTGATAAACTAAATGCTAATGTTTCAATACATTTGTATTTGGTTAAGTCAATGTCTATATTCCTAGCAATAGGTAAATGAGCAAAATCTAATAATACTGGTATTTGTAATTCTTCACATTTATCTAAAATACCAAACATGTCGGGATGAATTTTTCCTTTTCTAGTATACGGAACACTTATAATAAAAGCATCATACGAATTAATATAATCATCTTCAATGAATTTATAGTTAAGTTTATGCTTACATACTGCTTTATGATACATAAATTCGCCTTTAAAAAACCTAAATCGTTTTTCATAGTATTGAAGATAAAAATGGTCAAATATTTGAATAGAACCATTAGATAGAGATATAGAATTAAATTTATCTAACCCTTCTATTGTGTTTAATTTAGAATTTGAAATCCAATTAACAAAATTTTTTTTAAATTTATCAGGTAAATCGTTATCATACAAATTTACATGTTTTAAAAATTTTGTTAAATCTATACTTTTAATACCTTCTAGCCTTGCTTGCATAAATTGTAAAACTCCTTATATTCTGGAAATATTTTTAAAAAATTAGTATTCCGCCTTTTATCTAACTGATCAATATATGAAATAAAATTTTTTCTTTGGATAATATAATTATTCTGTCCGTAAATTTTATCTTCCATATATCGTATATTGCGTTGAAATTTTTCTATTTCAAAATCTGCAAAACCTACCAAAGAAGACGTATTTTTAATTGAATTTTCTTTCATAAAATATTCTGCATCCCACATATATTGAAGGAAATCTTTTGTACAAATATCTACAGACAACCAATTAGGATTTTCTAAAATAGGTAAATCAAACCATATCATTTGTCTGTCTCTAAAACCATTATATTTTTGTCTTAATTTTAATATAAATCTAAGATATTCTTGTATAGAAGATATAGATAAAATATTAAAAGTGTTTATAAAAGACATACTACACGAATATAACCAAAAATTGTATGTAAATTCATATTCATATCCAATAACTTCTGAAGGCAATTTATCAATAACTCCTTTTTCTCCTATTTCTGATAACGTAGTTATATCATCAAATGTTTTTTTACCTACTATGTATTCTTTCCACAATAATTTACCATCTTTATCGTGTGAAGGTGTTCCGTCTTCTGGATCTTCAACAAACACAGTTGCTGGTTTTTCATATAATTTTAAAAATTTATCAATATTAGTTTTTATTTTCCCCCAATCCATACCAGAACGAATGTACTCGGCTTTTTTACCTATTGAATCTAAACTTACAAAAAGCATAAAATGTTTTAATGATTTTACTCGTTCTAAATTAAATAATTTATCAATAAATTTATCTATAAGTTTATCATCAGCAGGAGAAAAATTGCTAGTTATGCCCATTTGCAATTTTTTATTTTTATATTTTAATGCATAATCTAATACTTTATATGTATCTTTATGCATTAAAGGCTCCCCTCCGGTCATTCGAAAATAATGCAAATTATCATAGATATCAGGAAGCCATTTCCAAAATGCTTTTACATAAGGATTATCCTTTTTCTTTACTTTATTTTCTTTACGTACCTCAAATGGTAATTTTTCTTGCTGTTCTAAATATCTTATATCATTGTGTAAATGATCTACTTCCGTTATTGTTGTTGAGTGATTAAATTTTTTACCTAAAGTTTTTAGTTTAAAAGGTCCAAATTCTTCTATTTCTTCATACCATGTACTACTTAGATGAGGTGAGCAATATATACATTTTTGATTACATGCATGACTAAAATTAATTTCTAAATAGGCTGGTTTTACATTAAAATTATATTCATTATCAGTTATATAATCATAATTTTCAACTGCCCATTCTTCTGATGATTTGTATACCCGATCACTTATTTGTTTAGAATTGTTTAGTTCTTCTATTTTCCAACAATAGTCGCAACCAGATGGTTTTTTACCAAGTACCATTTGTTTGCGTTCTGCTATTTTAAATTTTGTATTATGCAACGCACCAGGATCTTGCTCTAATTCTTCTAGTGGAATTTTATGGGCAGGAGGATGATAACAACTTTGTGTAAGACCGTGAGGTAAATGTATTTGGACATACAACCATTTTGCTAAACAAAAAGTAGGAGATATATCATCTAATAATTTTTTTACATCATTCAATTTGATCTTCTCTAATTAACGGTGCAGTTCGGGTAGGACTTACATACACTTCTTTAAAGAATTTACTATTTTGTACATCCATTTCTGCTATTGGTAATTCTAAATCGTCACGAATTTTATTACCCAATTCAAAAACTTCTTCTAATAATTTTTTATGGCCGATATCATTTTCAAATTTGGGCCATACTTCCGTTTCCCAAAACTCTGTGTGCCATTTAAAGTCACGTACAAGTGTATAATCCCAATCAGTTGCATTTGTCATCCAACAACCTAATCGAGCACCATATATTGCCCACCAGCCATTAAGTGCATCTGCTCCTACTGTCATCCATACTAACAATCGTTTAAGATTTTTATTATGCAACATTGTTAAAGGTTTATTTTTAAGTTTAGCACCTTCATCTAAACTCATTTTTACACCTTCACGAAACCCTGCTCTGTATGCTTGGTATGGTGTAGAATTATTATGTACATAACTATAAACATTATTCATTTGAACATAACGTACATCCCAACAAAATTCTATAAGTGATTTTGCCGAACCAAGTATATTAGATGCTTCGTGTGTTCGCATATTTTCTACTACATGTTTTGGCCAACATTTTAATCCTCCATTACCATATACAAGCCCATTAACATCATTTTTACCTGACCAACTAATTACCCAATCATCTTCTATTTTATCTGTATCAATTTCTGCACCAAAAAAATCAGGATCAACAATGTTGTCAGCATCTACACCAACAAATCTATTTGTTTCTGATAATTTTGCCGCGGCTTTATGTGCCGCATCACTACCGAATACGCCATGTGATCGTTTTGCCCATGGGCATTTCCTTTGTAAATCTGCAAAATTTGCATTAGCATTAGGTTCATCATATGAGATGAATATAATATCTAGTTCAGTTACTGGTATTTTCATTTGTATAAGTTATGTTGAGATAATTTTTATTAACGTAAAGTGCTTTATCTTCTAAAAAAATATTATCTATTTGTTGCCAAGGCAATTTAATCATAATAAAATTATTTTCTTTTATATTAGCTAATCTAAAAGAAAAACTAATTTCTAATTTGTTTTTATTCTTTTTATCAGTAAAAAAAATTGTAATTTTATCGTTTAAAACAGATTCAAATTCTTCCCAATATTTAATATGATTTCTAACTAATAAGTCCCAATCACTAAATTTAACAATTTCTAAATGAATATTATTATCTAGTAAATTTCTATCAACAACTTTTGGTTGTGCAATATTTTTATTAATTTCATATGCATATTCTTCGAAACACCGTTTGGTTTTGAATATTAAATCAGTTACATTTACTTTACTTAAAATAGTAGAAATATCTTGTTCGTATTTTCCTGTTTTAAAATATTCGTCTAAATTTACTTCTAATGTACCTAATAACTCGGGACTTTTTTTAGAATGAATATATATTTTTAATATTGGATGAATAAATTGAATCTTATCAAGTTGATAAGCATCTATAAATGATTCTATAAAATACTTATCAATTATTATTTTTAAAATATTTTCATCAGGAAATATATTTAACTTTACTGTGGCTGTTTTACCATATTTTATAATTGAAAGATTTTTTTCTAATGGTGTTCTAACTATATTATCTCTTTTACATAATTTATCATCAAATACAATATAATCATAAATATCATCGGTAGGCATATTATCTTTAATACAACAATCAGATTTTTCTCGTGTATGACCAGTAATTAACCCAGTCCATTTTTCATAATGTATGTATTTCTGCATTTCTATAATGTATTGGATAATATTGATTAAAATTTTCTATATAAAGGTTTGTTATATCGCCCCAATGTCCTAAATCTTCGTCCCATTTTAATGTCTTGGCATTCAAGCATGATAATTTCATATCTATATATTTAAATACGTTATTTTTATCATATACTGAATCTTCTATACCTAACATCTTTATACAAGCAGGAAATACGTGACTTGTTCTAAGTGATGTTGGGCGACTATTTGGAAATATTTCTGTACTTATAGATCTATAATTTTTTAAAATTTGTTCTAACATTGTAAAAAATTCTTGAGCAAATTGTCCTTTTTTAAAATAAAACATTTTTTCATATGCTGGGCGTATTCCGTGTTCTGTTAAGATTTTATCATACTGCTCATGTTTTATTGTTTCTTGTTTATAATTTATTATTGTATTAGGAAATAATAAATCAAATTTAGACAAATAATCCCACCAATAAGAATAGTCGTTTAGAAACAACATATCAGCATCTAGTACAATAGTTTCATCATAATTTGAAGCCCAATATAACTGCCATATATTTAATAAATTACTAATATATGTATTATTATTTTGTTTATCGAATTTTTTAGTTATATCTTCATAAGGAAAATTATTAGATATTATAGTAACATCATCTTCGGTATGATGTTCAATGCTTTTCTTAAGAGCAGTTGCCTTACTTATATAAGGTTCATCTATTGCATATATTAAATATCCCCTAGACATATAACTCCATTAATTTATCATAGTGCCTTTCAATAGCACGTTTGTTCATCATATGTAAATTTTCACCTTCACTATATGTTAAAATATTATTCCATTCTTCTTTATAATCATTAGCAAAAAATATAATACCATTTTTGTCAACATTTGCAATATCATCTTTATATGCCATGTACTTCATAGGTGATGCTGGTAATTCTGTAAATATATCATCTACACAATCATTAAATCCTTTTAATAAATGCATACTAATACTGACTGCAAAATCTGTTCTATATACTCCCTCTGGAAATTTATACAAAGATTGATAGTAATCATAGTTTTCTTTTACATGGGCCCACATATCAAAAAACATTTTTGATATAGAAGACTTATCAAAATATATAATAGTTGACCAATACAACGGAATACCTACATCATTTAATCTTCTATCTAAATTATGATCTGGTTCTGTATTTTTTAATGTTTGTGCATTTTTATATAATTGTATAGGCGAATTTACATCAAAAGCTAAATTTAGTACAGCATTATTGACTAAAAAATCTACATCAAATAATATAGTTTGATCATATGGCGATAATGTAAATACTTCGTGCTTATTTAAATTGTTAAATTGTGCTTTATAATTAGCATATGGTGTATCAAAATAGTTACGAATGTTTGGTGTAGATTCGCTTTTTTCGTGTACTATAACATTATCAAATATATTACTTTCTTTAGAATGATTTAACGATCCTTGATCAGTAATCATAGTACAAGGCAAATTTAAATGCTTTTTTACAGAAGCCGCACTTAAACATGCTAACTTAATATAATTTAATTGTTCGTTGTTATACGCAAAAAATATTGCGCCTTTACTCGAAGTTAACGAGCTTTTTAATTGATCTTGCTTTTCGGATTTTTTCGTATCCTTGGAAGTGTTCATTTTTTGCATTTGCATATGTGTAAACAATATTTTCTAAAAAGTCTTTTGGATCGTCTATTTTAACAGGATTTCCATTAACATCATCTACAACAAATTCTGCATACTCTAAATCTATCATAGTTTTAGTTAATGCAATAAGTTGTTCTGTTGTTTTAATAAGTCTGTCTCTGTATGTTAGAAGTTTTAGGTCTTCTACTTTTGAAAATAATGTTTGTTGTTGGTTATAAAGTGTTTGTCTAAAGTTTGAAAAGTCTAATGCTTTTTCTAATTTACTATCCATTTTCTCCTTTTATTTAAGTTCTAAAAAATCCACTATGGTTTTCGGCAGATGACGCATTATCTTTAGCTATTGCTGGATTACCTTGCTCAGGATAAAAATAACCCACGGCGTCTGGGGATCTCATGCCAATTCGTAATGTTCCTGACCCATGAACTGTACAATTAGTTCCTGCATTATCATACATCATTCTATAAAAAATACATGGCTTATTTGATTGACCAGGATCTTTTACAAATCTCCAATCAAAATGAATCCATCCTCCGTCCCCAGGTGCTGTTTGTGAACCTGATATATCAGTTCCATATAAACTAGCGGCACCATTATATTGACAAGCTCTGTACCATTTGCTACATGCCCAGTTATAGCTAACTAAATTACCATGTGTGGCATTATCATATACGGTTCCGGATATTCCTCGAAGATTTTGATAAAGCTCAACGGTTGAAGCATCAGTTATAGTTTCGATTTCACCTATCCAATCACCTACATGTAATATATCGTGTGTAGCCATATTTGTTGTTGAAAGTCCTGTTATTGTTGTTCCGTTGGTTGTACCACTACCACCGCCACTAAAATATGCATTTGCCTTATCTCCTAATCCATGCACCCTAATACAATCTCCAGTAACTGGCCATCCATTACCAGATCCACCAGAGGTAAAACCGATATACCCTGAACTTATAAGTGCGGCATTTTCATGATAAGGATTAAATTGTCCTGCAAAGACTTTACTAGTATTACTATCTTCATTAGCACGAGCCAACATTGCCCACATGTTACCACCCCACGATCCGTTACTATTATAATGAGGCCAAAAAGTACAACAACCACCTTGATTAAACCAATATCGCAAATGATTCCAATCATTAAAAGTCATGCGAGCTTCAACAAATGGTCTATCTTTTCCATAATCGGTCCCGCCGGAAGCACTCCAAGGCCATGGTAGACCACTATAACTCTGAGACCAAGTATCTGAACCCCAAGCATGGTTGCTTGGAAGTGATCCGCTTACAGCCGACAAAGAGTCGGAATAAACATCTTCATCTTTATTATTAGTTGTATAAGGAGCATATATTCCGTCTACATGTAATTTATGAAAATTATAACCACCTAATGAAGATGTATTAGGAGGAACCGACTCCGCTCCTCCTATCCGTTCTATTTCAGCCGACATTGCATTTACATGATCATCCCGAACTCGTCCCATATCTTCATTTATATCTGTAGTAGAAGAACCATCTGATTTTCTCATTGATCCATGTTCTGTTACAAGATCGAGAGTTTTCTTGCTATTACCTGTAGCAAAAGTAGATTGCCCTGTACGTTTTATTGCGGCATTTATTCTTTGTTGTATTGCTATATATTGATCTCTAGCAATAGAAGTTGTTCGTTCGTAATTACCTGCTAAACCAGTTCCTGCAACAAAATCTATAACAAAATTAATATGTCCTCCCGATCCTGCCCATACTTGATAAGAACTAGCATCATGGGGAACTGTCATTGCTTCATTATCATATAAGTCTAATGTATCGGCGTCAATAACTTTTGCATAAAAATATTGTTCATTTAATTGATGCATACTAGTTGAAGGGACACGTACTATTTGTATATAATTATGAGCAGATAAAGTACCGCCTTCGTGGGCTTCATCTAATAAGCCATGACCTACACATGTAACTCTACATGGATTTGCTTTAGTAGCATTAGTTATATTAGGTAGTACTGTATATTTTCCATATCCAGTAGCATCTCTTGGATCAGAAGTAGATATTGGATTTGATCCAGATCCTCCAGCAGAAATATGAGAATCGGGATTTCCAGACATATCGCCCATACCTGCGGCTTGATTTCCTGAACCAGATGTGCCTGCATCATAACTAGCAGATTGGTTCCACCCACAGGCTCGTTCGTATTCGTTTTTGTCGTCCCAATCCGTACAAATAGGACCTGGACCCCAAAACCTAACCCACAAATCTCTTTCTAGTTTTCTTACCCATTGTGCTTCAATAGTATCAGGTGGTTCAGTTCCACCTGATCCGCCAACAATACCTACATTGTAACCGGATCTATTTTGATATTCGGCCATCTAGTTTCCTATATTAGTTTCTAGTAACGGCGATTTCTATTGTGCCTTCTCCGTCAGAGTCATGTGCCTCAATCGCTCTACCTATTATAGCAAATACTGAATCATTTGTCAAGTCTGCTTTTCTGGCTCTGCCCGGTGTTGAGGATGACACTAATCTATCGCCTTTATTTATTTTTCCAACAACCTTACATGGACACCGCCCGGTCATTGCTATTAATGGATGCGTTTCGTTTGTACCTGCTCTTCCATTCATTATAAATGCAGGTTCTGTAGATACTACTCCAAAAACATCTTCATCATTTTCAGAGGTAGTTGCTGTTACTTCAGCAGTACCAGCCATAGCAACTACTGTTCCTGGTTCTAAATTATCATCTGCTTCATAACGTTCTGCTAAGTCAGCGGTATATGTTGCTTGGAAAGTTGATCCAGCAGTTAAGGACCAATCGCCATCTATTAATCCAGTTGATGTATTGGATCCGGCACTAATATTTCTTACATAAATTGTACGCCAACGTTTATTAGTGGTACCAGTTGCTGTTAATCCGGCATGATGTTGGGAAATACTTAATTCAGCATTTGTTGCACCTAAATCCCAACCTTCACCAGTAAGTGTTGCATTAAGATCAGTACTATCTGTTGCTGGCATTACATGAGAACCGATAAATGAATTAAAAAATACATGTCTATCCCATAAATCAGTTGTACCGGGATTAACTAAAGTTCCATCACCTAAGTGTATATGACCATTTAATCTTGTATCTTTTGCATCTACTTCAAATCTAGTTAACCAATCGGCCATTGTCCCAACAGTTCCGACTGGAGTAGCTGATGTTCTACCTATAGTATCATGTTTTTCTATTACAACCATATCTGTTGCTTGAAGATGAACTTCGTTTCCGTCATCGGCTTTGGTTTCAATTTCTATATTACTGTCGGCCGACCCACCCCATACTGTTCGCTGTCCGTATGGAAAAAGAGTTGAACCTGAGGCTGTCGGAGCACCAGATGATCTAACATATACTTTACTCTCTTGAACCCCAGCAGTATGATTACCATCGGCTTCTGCTCTAATATCAACTGTACTTAAAGAATCACCTTTAACATGTGTATGAATATTAGCCTCTGCTGGTGCTGAATCGCCTTGTGATTCAGCATATGCTGTAAATTTACCAAATTTACCTGCATCATCAGGTCCACCTAATGCATATATAAAAACTTCTCCTGCACCTTTATGAGTTGCTATTGCTCCTAAATTAGTTGTTGCTTTAGCAGTTGTCCCTGATGAATGAGTTGCTCTATTTAAAATAGTTAAATGTTCTTCAACATCCCAATGATTTTCAACTCTTATATTTTTAATAAATCCATCAGCATAATGTAAATTATGAGTACCAATTGTCATGCCTGATCCGTCAAATGGTTTTTCCTGGTCAAATGCTCCATCATTATGTCCATCCATTATAGGATATAAACCTACAAATTTTTGAGAACTATCAGTTACATGAGGTCCGTCTATCATTGGACTAGGAGTTGAAACTGCTTGGGATGGATCCGAACACAATACACCATTAAACTTAGTTGAATTTACTTCTTTAAAAGGTTTAGGTGTTCTATAATTATTACCTGCTTGAGAAGCTGATGCACCATTTACAGTACCTGAAGAATATTGTACTGCAATTACAGCATTTTGTCCTAAACTAGCATTTGCAGTAGTTGAATCTCTTGCCTCACCTACTATACCTACAGGGCCTTGTTCTGAGTAATGTTTTCCTTTAGTCATCACTTCAACACCTGCTATAGTGCCATCTGCTCCTACAGTAGGTATTACAAATGCTCCTGTTCCATAATCGGTATCTGTATCATGTACATGAATTCTTGGTCTATTCCATCCTATTGCCCTACCTTCTCGTAAAGCACATACTTGGCCTTCACCATTATCAACAAACCATATTGGATCTTCTAGAAAACTATTTGTTATATCTACTCCTGCCCAAGTTGCAGATGTTATATCTGGAGTTGTTGCATCTAAATCTATTGCTGTAGCTCCCTGTGTATTCCATCTAGCACCAGGTCCTCCCGATCCTCTCATAAATGTCCCTGGTGAATCAGCTTGAGTAGTTACTGCTCCATCTCTAATAACAAATAAATTGTCACCACTAGAACCACTTACCTTAGTAGATGATGCTCCTCCTTCACCGATGCTAACTCCTGTATTCACCAATGAATCAGATCCATCACAAGGATATGCATCTCTATAAAAATGAAACTCACCTCTAACAATTCTTTCGTCACTATCAACTAAAATAAGATCTTTACCTGGATAACCACCAGCATCATTATATTCAGTATCAGCATCTGCCAATGTATTTGGGTATGCCGCGGCCGCACTATCTTGAGGCCATCCGTTATATCTAGCAATAAATCCACCAACATCTCTATCAGTTGGTACTGCTTCGTGTCCTTGACTATCACTTATTATATCACATTTAACACCTGCTTGAGCAGTATACATCAATGCATCTAAATTTGCTAACTTAAAACCAGAAATTGTATCTTGGTTTAAAGATCCATCTTCTGGATCATCGCCTGCGGCTTCTTCATTTTCTAAATCACCTTCAGTTTTACCAGTAAATGTACCTAACTTAAAAAAGTCTTCTTGTTTATTAATAGGTCCGCCACCTGTTACTACTGTACCGGATAATGCAAAATCTGAATCATCCCATAATAGTGTAGAAAATGGAACTTGATTATTTGCAAGCAATCCTCTATCTATAAATAAACCCGAAATACCTTCTAGTGGGGCGGATCCTGAATTTGCTGGTGCCAAGTCTGTTTGGCTTTTATTAAGTTCTATTAAATTATCTTCAATAGTTAAATTGTTTACTTCAATATTATTAATATTACCGCCAGTATATAAAGATCCTGTTACAGACATACTACCGTTAACGTGTAAATTTTTACCTATATGGGCTCCGCCATCTACTCTTAATCCTCCATCGGCTGTTACTGCTCCGGATGAAGTACCTAATGTTTGCTCTCGTTCGTATGTAACATTAACATAACCTGCTCGTCTTCGTTGTAGTGCATCTGATGAATCTAAAATATCCATTTTCCATGCACCTGCTCCTCCACCATATGTATAACCAGACCATGCAGTTTTATCGTTATCATGAACCGAAGTTTCGTTGCCTGTTTCGCCTTCGTCTGTACCATATCCATCTCTTGTTGTTAACCCTGCAATACCTGGATCGTTTCTGTGCCAATTAGTAAGATCACTAATAGCTCCTGATTCAAAACTAGATATATTTCCACCATGTATTTTATCACCACTAATAGCATTACTATCTAATAATAATCTATCATCTCCTAATACAGCCATTAATACAGCATCGCCATTTCCTGCACCTGCTGTACCTGTAAATGTTATTCCTCCATTTGTAGTAGAAGGAGCATATGTATAACCATCACCTTGATTAGCTATTGTAACGGCAGTAATTACACCAGCATCTGTTGTAATGGAAGCGGTTGCTGTGGTGCCTGCTTCTCCAGTAGGAGCCTGAATAATTATAGTACCATTAGTATAACCTGTACCAGCATTTAATATGCTAATTGTTGTAATTTTTCTACCAAATCCTGCTTGAAGATTACTAAAATCTGCAAAATCAGTTGCATTTCTTCCTATACGAATATTACCTGATAAAGCAGGTTTAATAGGAGGTGTAAAATATCCATTACCGCCTGCTTTTCCATTTGTATCATTACCTATTGTAACAGATATAATTTTATCTTCAAATTCTGTTCCTGCTGTTCCTAATACAGCAGTAAGGGCTGGTGCTGTTCCTGAAGGTCCTTGTCCTGCGGGTATTTGATCAAAAGCACTTGCACCATTTGTATTCCATGTACTAACGGTAGATGTAGTATAACCACTACCTTGATTGGTTATAACAATTGATTCAATTGACTGCAATGACTTATTAATAACAGGATAACCTTCCGCCATAGTACCGCCTGCTCCTGGAGCAGGAAATTTAACTTGATATTCTCTTCCTTCGGTAGATCCTGTTTGAAGATCTGGATCATACGCACCAGATAATGTTAATCCTGCATTTACAAACGGAAATGATGTATGTAATGCAGATCCATCAGGATGAGATTCAACATCATATGTTACAGAAGATCCACCACTTTGAATTTGTAAAGGTGTGCCATCTAATTTTCCTAAAGGTGACCATTCTTTTTCACCGGTAGAATATATACCAATAACCCTGCTATCAACAACAAATTTAATACATGCATGAGATACCGGGGGCGTAGTTGTTTGTCCTGCGGCAGAATCATCGTAAACATTTTGAAAAAGCAATGTTGCATCTGCGGCAACAGGTACACTAAGTTGACCCCATTGTAAGGCACCTGTTTCGTCATTTTTATATCGTATGTTTAATATACCAGCATCAGCCGAACTATTAAACCAAAAATCACCTTCTCGAGGTGTATATCCACTTGCATCATCAACAGGATCTGTTGGCCTAATATCCAATGTAGCCATTGACTTCCATTTGGTTTTGTTGTTAGCATCTTGGTCTAACATGTATATGTGACCATCCGATGGTTTATACCAAAGTTGGCCAACAATAGGATTAGTAGGTGCAATATCTCTAGAAAAATTTTCTACTATATGAACAAAATTTTCTGCAATAAGTTGTCCATAATTTTTATAGTTTTGCCCTACTAATTTTAAAGGGGTCTGGGTGTTAACTGTACCTTCTAGTACACTTGCTATTGAAGCACCCTTGTAATTTTTTACATCATATGGCATTGTTTCTACCTTTTAACTTGCTGTATAGTTGGTTCTCACTTTAATTGTGTATAGAACTTGAATCTTTCTGTTTGCACTTTTTTGGACTGGATGAAATACTACATGGCTTAATAATAATCCTTGATTTCTTCCATCTGCTGATTTTGCTTTTAAACCTAATTCATCAAATACAAAATTTCCATCAATAGTAGCATCGTCTGCTTTTTGATCTGCACTTGCTAAATTAAAATTTGTATCGCTTGCTACCGGTTCATCATAATTTAAAGTGCATGTTATTATAATATCTGTATATGCATTTCCATCTGTATATGCAATATCCATTTTATTTTCTGTTATGTCTGTATTATCGGCATCTAACACATCAACATTTTTAAAGAACCTATCATTATATAAATCATCATTTGCTAAAGTAACTTTGGGTTCTCTATATGTAATATTACCTTGAGCATCTATAATTGTACCGTCATTTCCGAAATGCATTTCATATAAAGAAAAATGATCTTTATTGCTTAGTGTAGTTGCAATACATCTGCTCATATTTTCTGCATGTATTTTATTTGCTTTATCGACAAGGATCTCACCTGTATCTACATCAAATATTTTAACGTGTCCTTGCATATCTATATTAAGATTACTTTTCATTTATAATACCCTATATTAATATTTATATGGTTCCTTTTCCTACATTTATAAGAGCCGCTTGTGTATTCGTGCTACTTTGTATTGTAGTAGTTCCATCATCATTAAATGCATTATATGCTTCAGGATCAGGATCTACCGGAAGTGCCACTGTAGGCCCTGCTGATGTTACTGTTACACCTGATGCATGAGTTGCCGCCGCTGTTCCGGCTACACCCCTGGTACAACCTTGAAGAACTCCGGTATTTGTTGTTTCATATCGTATTCTTTCAGCCCCAATAACGACTTCTCCTGGTGCTGTAGGGAGTGGTGTTATTGATGTTACGGATATTTCTGTTTCCTTTGAATCAAGAACTTCGGTTGTTGTTGTTTTATTTGCATCTATCATTGTTTCATAAATTCGTGTACCTGTGTTATCAATAAACATTCTAAATGCTCTAGAATTGGCAGTTTCTGTACTACCTGATGTATTAGTTTGTACTCTTATATCGACAACTTCATCTGCTGAAGCATTAATTTCTTCTTCAAATGTTCTAGAATCAAAAACTGTTTCAATTTTAGAATGATACGGTTTAACTTCATTAAGATATGCTAAAATATCTTCTTCACTACCTACATCAAATGTTTTTGGAGTAAGAGCTCCTGGAGTTTTTCGTTGTAATTGTAAAAATGTAGTCTTAGCAACCCAATCTAAATTGGTTTGTTCTGCATATATAAAATGTATAACTGTAAAGAATAATTCTTTATAGTATTGTTTATATGTATCAATAAATATATCTTCGTGTAAACCTTTTAAGATTGCTTGTAGTTCATTTGTATAATTTTTATCCCAACCACCTATATCATATTCTGCGGCATCCCAACCTGCATCTATATCTTGGACATCATACAATAAACTTGATAATTCAATAGTTCCGTTTTGTTTACCTATTTTAAACCAATTATCGTCTACCCATTGATAGAATGCCCAGTTACCATCTGCATCGTCACTATCTACCCTTACTACAGAATAAACATCTTCATTTACATCATATAATTCATTTCTTGCACCTACTGTATATTGTGCAACAGACGATGAACTAATAGTAAAGTCTGGATGAAACCAATCAACATATTTCCAATAATCTTGAGGAGCAAAAGTTGAATTACCTTTAGCAAAACTTTGTCCTAAATGTTTCTTCCAATTTAAATATGAATCACTTAAATTTATTTTTAATAAATTTTTATTTGCATTTTGTATTAATGCTCTTATTGCCGCTACTCTACTTTTAATCCAACTTTGTTTATAAGGCCGAATTTGCCCTCCATATCTAAATATATTATGTAATCGTAAATTAGGAACCATATTAGGTGAATCTACTGATATATTTCTATCATCGATCCAGTTATAAGTTAATAATTCCTGCCATCGTTGCCTATTAAAATTACCTAATTCTTTAAACGTAGCATATTGATCATGAGCTACTGCGGTGGTAGATTGAGCGGCTCTGCCTACTATAATTCTATCACCTACTGCTGGATTAGTAAATTCCATACTATCTATATGCATTATAAAACCGTTTGAATCGGGTACTTCTATTTCTAACCACATTGCATGATAATCGTCTGTGCTAGAAACAAATTCTCCTTGAACACTATAAACCAATGTTGTTCCAAGACTTGTTTTTTCAGATGATACTGCTGGTGTTAAAGTAACAGCCGTCATTGCATCAAAATCTACATCAGTTGCCGAATGTCCATATTTTAATTTTACAGAATCTAATGAAGTATTTGTTTTAAACAATGCTTTACCTTGGTATTGTATATTTTGTAATATTGTACCTCCAGCTAAATTTGCATTTTTTAAACTTCTTTGTCCAACATAATGAGTTGCATTTTGGCTTGCACCAGTATATACACCACTTGCAAGTCCATATACAACGGCACTCGAATTAACAGTTGCTATTGTAAAAGTACCATCTGTTCCGCCTAATACCGATACAACATCACCAACTGTATATCCACCGCCGCCTGTTTGTACTGTAGCAGATTGAATTACTCCGTTTATTTGTGTTATGTCAAGAGTTAATCCTGTGCCCGAACCACCAGTTGTTGCGGCAATACCAGATGAATACCCAGTACCACCTCCATAAATTGCAACGGTAGCAACTTTACCTGTAGGATCTATTGTACCTAATTTTGTACTCCAAAATGCAGTAGTTTTTTGTTCAAAGTCTCCATTTGTTAACATATTAACATCTGCATTGAACCTTCGTGTAGCAAATCTATCATAATATTTTAATTCTAGAATTTCTTCGTTTGATTCGCCTTCGTCTATAACTGCATAAGAACTTTCGTATCCAGATCCTTTTCTAGTGGAATCCATAGCAATAGCAGTAATTTCACCATTTACAATTGTTATATCTGAATCTATCACAGTTGCTTGAATCCCGCCTTCTGACGTTGGGGCACTTATAGTAACAGTAGGAGGAGTTGCTGAATTATATCCTTGTCCTGGACGATTCATAACAATACTATCAACTTTACCACTTACTATATTTGCATATGCATACGCTACTACATTTTCATATGGTAAACCATATGTATTTGATTCTGCTGGAGGAGTGCCTATCTCAACAGAAGCAGGAAAAGTTAATTCGCCTGCTTTTTCTCCTATTCTAAGTTGAATAGTAGTAGTTTGGTTATCAATGGATAATTTAGTATTTGTTTTAACTAAGGGCAACTCTTTATGTGTTTTATACAATTTAGTACTACTTTTAACAACATCATTTGCCATATATTCTAATTTTTGATTCCAGTCATAATTATATTTTTTAGCAGAATATGTTGTTGAAGCACCATGTACAGTATATTCATTAATGTCGTCTCCATGCCAACCGCAAAGAAACATTTGAAGTCCATTATTATTAAAGCAAAAGCCTCTTGGTTTAGTTTCTTCATTTGTTACCTCAAACGATTTATTTGAATAGGATGCTGTTGAAACATCAAATGCTGTTGATAATGTGTATTTGAATATTGTCGGAGCACCACTTCCATTTAAAACATACATTGTAGTTCCATCTGATTGAAATTGTACTGCTGATGGTTTTCCGGCTTGAGAACTAACATCAAAATTTTGAGAATATGTTGCTGTAGAAACATCAAAACCTGTTGTTAATGTATATTCATTAATATCATCGCCTGCCCAACCCGTAACATACATTTTAGTTCCATCATTATTAAATGCCAAACCATAAGGCTGGAGTTCTTGAGTACTAATATCAAAACTATCTGTATAGGAGGCAGTTGAGAGATCAAAACCTGTACTTAAAGCATATTCATAAACTTTATCATTATTTTGACCTAACATAATCAATATAGTTCCGTCTGTATTAAATTCTATACTATTTGAAGATACGTCTTGACCACTAACATCTAACGACTGAGCATAAGTTATTGTCGAAACATCAAATGCGGTTGATACCGAATATTCATAAACTTTATCATTGGCTCTACCTAACATAAACATTTTAGTTCCGTCTGTGTTAAACTTCACATCTCTTACATCACTATCATCGGAAGTTAAAGCGGCTGAGGCTTTAACAAATGTAAAAAGTCCTGCTCCTGTTGGTGTAGGTGTTGTGTATGTATAATTTTGATCTTCTTCAATTCCTGCTACTTTTAATAAATCTTTATTTTCGTCTATACCTAAAATACTTTCATGAAGTCTATTAGCAAATCTATTTGGTATTGTTGTTTCTTGATCTTCTTCTCTAATAGTAATCCATTCTTTATGTGAATCATCAATATCGCTAGTAAAGTTTATTTGAAAAACAGAATTTTGGGTTAATCGTTCACCTACATTACCAGTTATAATATTTGATGCACCTCCAGGAGCCGCCCAAAAAAGTCCTTGTGCGGTAGGATCATTTAAGTATTCTCCAATTACTTTTGTAGATATTTCTCTATGAGATTGGGTTTGTGGAACTGAAGTTTTATTTTTAACCCAAAAATAATAAAATGTAGATACTTGTCCTGTTTGTGGATCGAGTGCTTCTTCTTCGCACCAATAGTAATGGGTAACTCCACTTAAAATTTTTGTATATGCTTCACCTGATGCAATTTCACCATCTATTTCGTAATTACCTTCAACTAACGTAACCCATTCATCGGGTGCAACCGTACTTTTTGTCCATTCATATATATCCATCGAAGAACCTGGAAATTGTTCTCCCCAATGTTTAAATGTATAATCTAAATCTAACGGTTGTTCATATTCTATATATCGAACAGTATTTAAATTCCACCATGAAATACCAACCTCATGTTGCCCCCAATTTCGTGTTGAAGTTAATGTTTCTGTGTCTTGAGTTGTAGCATTATATAATGCTTGATCATAACCTGAAATAATATCAATTTCTGCTTCAGCAATTCCAGGTACTATACCTTTAAACGGATCCCATACTTCTGCTCTTGCTAATTCTTTATTTTGTTCATAATCATATACAATAACATTTGCTAATTGTCCTGTGTCTGCTTTTGGCTGTTGTTTGTTCATTTCAACAAATGTTCTATTAGTAGCATCATATTTAAATGAACCCCAGCCTCTAGTTCTATTCTTATAAACAATCATCAATGGTTGTCCTGCTTGAAAAGTGCCACCTAAATTTTCAGGATAAAATATAATAGTAGTTCCTATTACTTCCCATGCCTTTGTGCCTCCACTTCCAGGTTCAAATTTTTGTCTAAACTCTCCTACAAATACATCTAAATCACCTGCTGTTGCTGGATATACTAATTCATAACTTGATGTCAATGTAAATGAAGTACCACCTGCAAATGATGGGTTATACGAACCTGCGGCGGATGAGGCACCTATTGCTTGAGCTTGGACATCATAGTATGCATCGCAATAAGCATAATTATTAGTTACCCAGTTCCATTTTGTGTTGGCAATAGAAGCAAACATTGCCGAATAATCCGAAAATCTACTTTTTCGAAATGCAAATACTTTACCATATACTTCATTGCTACCAACAAATTCATCTATATAAAATTGTTTATTTTCTCTTAATCCACATGTTTGACAATCTGATCCTGTTGGAAATCCGGTTATCTTATGAATTCCATTTAGTGCAGGATTATTTTCTGCACCTGTAATCATAACATAATCACCTTCAGCTAAATTATGATCAACTCCTAATTTAATAAGGGCTTCGTCACCAGTTTCATATCCTTTACAAATTTGTTCAATTCCAAAATTATCATCTTGAAGATTGAATGTCGACCAATCGCCTGCTCCTGTGTCTGCTGTCCATACATTAAATAATCCTGCTTCACCTGTTTCTATCCATCTATCTAATACAGTACTATCTGCCGCTTCAGCATCTGTTTTATAATTAAATGCTGACAAATACATTTTATCGTCATCTGCTGGAACATTAACAGCAGGAACTTGACCATCTGCAAACGAAAGTATATAAGTAAAATCACCATTTGCGTCTGCTCCTTTGGCTACAGCCGGATCAACTGTACTATTTGATAATGAGGCAGATGGCGTATAATACGAAAAATCAAATTCCCCGAATCTAGCCGTAACACCTGTTATACCATAAAGATAAGGATCAGCAGTTGCAGTAACTTTAGTAATACCATCAACTGTGAAAACACATTTTTCAATTACAAGTTCTGCTAAATTACCACTTGCATGAGTTTTTGTGTATTTTGCATTTACTATACCATAAAAACTTTTAGCGGCGGCATTTATAATTCTAGTAGAAGTATATCGCTTACCTTTATATCGTACATAATATCCTTTTGCATAGGTATATGTATCTTTCCAATTTGGTGTCTGAAGTAATTTATATAATAATGAACTATCGTCATTTTTATATTTGTCATATAATGTAGGTAAATCTTCTAATTTAAAAACTTGATACGATGTTTCTTCTAATCTAGGATAACCAGCATTAGGTAAATCTTTTTCATACGTTTCAATTTCAGCAAGAGTATCTATCGATTGATCAAATATAGGTCTAGTACTAAATTGAACAGCAGGATTTGTTGATGGTTGTTCTAACCATCTTCCGTCTCCGCCTAACATACTAATAGTAGTATCATAATCAAAATCTGTTGCTTGTCCTTGATAAATTTCCCCAAAATTTATTAACTGAGGATTTGCTTTTATATCTGTATTTTTAAGTGTAAATTCTTTAGTTGTTTGTTTAGATTCAGGACCAAATTCACCTAACCTAAACATCCATTCTTCTTCTAGATTAATATCAACACTTGCTTCAAGTAAAAATGTACTTCTAGTCAATCTATTAAAAACTTCAGGTGTACCTTTTAAATGGCTTACTCCTTTCATAAATTGAAATTGCACATCTTCTGAAAGACGCATATTTCTTAAAAATTGTTTCTTTTCATAACCAATATTTTTTCTAGCAACATTTATACTATCTTTATTCAATCCTGTTTGCTCAGATGCAAAATAACTAGAGGTTATATTGTCTACAGTTTTATCAAAATTTTCATATATTGTGTCACCATAAACTAAATAACCAGGCGCATGTAATGAACCATTCCATTCTGGAGTTTTTAAATATTCTATTTTAAATCTATGTTTTGCATCACCTAAAATAGGATAATAAATCATATCATCAAATATTGTTTTGTTGTTAATTATTAATAGATGTTCATAATCGCATACAACAAACGAAGCACAATAAATGGCCCTACTTTCATCCTTGGGTTTAACAGTAACATAATTTAATTGTCTATCAACATCTACAGTTGTTGAGTCAAATAAAGATTTATTTACATCTAAATAAAAACTGCCATATTCATAATCATTACTTTTTATATGACCATGTGCGGTTTTAAAATATAATAAATTACCTGCAGGACTTAATTTAATAGATGTGTCGTCGCCCCATTCGGCTTCAGACCATAATATAAATTGTTGGGCAGTTAATGTCCAGTCTTCATACACTCCGTCTTGATTAGGATAATGAAATTCAAATCCTACATTTTCTAAATATTTTCCATAAGCATATAAGAAATTATACACATCATTTGCTGATTTAAATTCTGTACCATAATCTATCCGTTTTGTGCCTGTATCAAATTCTGAATGTAATTGAATATTTGTTTCACTTACTGTAATTTGTTTAATTGTCGGCTTTAATTGATTTTGTATTATAAAATACGGTTTATCATTATGATATCCATAAACAGCATAACCTGTTGATGTTTTAATAATTTCAACACCACTATAAATATATTCTTTATATGGTGATGAATTGTGAAATTTAATAGTTAAGTCGTCGTTTGGTATAAAGTTATTTGATTTTTCTGATTGTAAACTATCTGCCAGCATAGATATAGAAGATTTTTTAGAAAATCCTTGCATTTTATAACTTAGTTTTGTGTTCAATTGTCTTTGTTGTCTAGCAAAATCTACATATATATCATTACCTAAAAACATTAATCTATCAACAATAGGTTGTTGCAATCCTAATATTCGTCTAGATAAACTATTATTATCTACTTCATTATGAATGAACAATTCATTTGAATTATGTCGTTTTTTTGTTTTATTAGATATAAATTGTTTTTTACGTTCTACAGATACTACTTCTATTACACCACCTTCTTGGGCGTGGTAAAGCCCACCTTGTGAATCATAATAGTATAATATTTCTGGGGTAGATGAAGTTGGCGAAAATGTAGGTTTAGTTGCATCAGTTGCTTCGTCCCAACCTGTTGTGTACTGTCCAGAGACCTGGCCTTCCCATGCTTCTGATAATTGAAAATCATGTCCGCTATAAGATGAATCTGTTAAATTAAATGTATATACATTTCCTGCTTGTAATACTAACTTTTTTTGTTGAACACCATCTATATAAAATACTGTACCAGAGGTGTTACCAGCCTTGGGGGCTGTTGTCACATCAATTGTTATTGCTTTACTTCCGCTATCAGTTATTCTATCTTTTGTATCATAATATTTTTCTAAATATTTTGCAGGATTTATTGAAAATAAAAATTCATTTTCTACATATGGGAACAACGATGTTCGTTCCCATACAGTTTCTATCGGACTGCTATCACCTATGGACCAACTTGCTTTGGCTTCTAAAGCCGTCGGGCTTGACATTAAAGTTGCTGTAACAGGATCTTGTAATGTTCCGTCTACGGCCACAGGAAATGTAGCACTAGGCCTCGCAACATTAATATCTTGAACAATAGTTTGGCCAGGTTCAGATATAATTCCTTTTTGCAAGGCAGAAATCATATTATTTCGTTTAGTAGCATTGACCCATTCGTAATGTGTATCCCACCAAGAAGGTTTTCCTATAAAACCTAACATTTCCCAAGGATGAGAATGTGGTCTATCTGTATCAAAATAATGTTTATAAATGCCTCTCCAATATCCTATTCCATTAGCATTAGCATCTGCACTATAATTCCATGTAAATTTATTATTTGCATCATATCCTGTATTTGGTAATAATGTTATACCTCGAGCAATCTTAAATGCGTTAAAATAATTATCATAAAAATTATTTCTATCAGTTATTGTATATGGCGTTGTTCGATATTTTCCAGGAAATAAAGTTAAATCTTTTCGTTTAGATTCTGGACTATGTGAATAGGTTACTATATTGTCATCGTCGCTATTAAACTCAGATTGTATATGTCCATAAATTCTATTTTCTAATTCTAATAATGCTTTATCTCTATAATCTGTTATCGTGTGCGATAAAACAGATCCCGAACCTGTAATAGTTGAATCGTGAGCTACTGTTTTTGAACCGTCATGTCCTTCAATTACAACTACTGTTCTAGAACCTGTATCGTCAACATAACTTTTTGGCACATATGTTGGAGCAACGCCTAATTTAGCAAGAGTAGGTGGTATAAAACTTAATCCTTCGTCAATACTAACTTTTATGACAACTTTTCCTGATGCAACCGCTGTCCCTAATGTAATAGTATTTGCATTAGGATCTAGAGTAAACTCAGTTTCAAATGTTTCAACATCATTGGTATCTATTGTATAAACATACACATGATTATGATATTGGTTTTTTCTTGTAATTGTTTTAGGTAAAGTAAATGTACTAGTTGATGTTGTCACTGAATATGTTTTTTCAACCATATTAAAATAATACGCCATATCACTATTTGCAAATGGAAATGTATTATTTTTACCTAAATTTAAATCATATAATGCTTGATCAACTAATGCACTTGTGTTTGTGCCGGAATCCATTGAAGCATATAATTGTTCAATTTTTTGTATGAATTTCTTTTTAAACACATTATAACTATCAGCAGTATAATCTAATGCTAATAATAAATCATAATTTTCATTTCCCAACATTAAACCAAGTTTAAGTAAAGGAGATATTTGGTGATTAATTGTTCCACCAAATCCTGATTCACCACCTAAACTTCTATAATTATTATTACCAAATGCCGGACCTTTTAAACCAGGGTGTTTATCAATTAAATCAATCATATGCGGAAATATTTCTGCGTACGAAATATTACCCAATACCTCATTGCCTGGATTGTTTTTAAGTCCGTTTGGAACGTCGTATGCCCATTCATCTGTAGCACTGGTATCTGTAGTATAAAATTTTACATCTACTATGTCACCTACTGCTAATAAATTATCTGTACTTTGCGTTTGATTAGCAGGAGAAAATACTGGTACACCAGCATCAGAAACTGTTTCGTCTGTTCCTGAACTTTCGTAAGGTATAACTACATTTTTTCCATTAAAAATATAATGTGTATCACGAGTTAATCTTACACCGTTATGATATACTTCTGGCCATCTTTGCTCTAATACTTTATCTATTATGATAAGTTTACCAGTTCCACTAGGTGAAGAATAATATAATACATCATTAGGTTCTGTTTCGCTTACTGCAAATGTAACTATTCCACTATGTGTATTATTATTTGTAACACCTGTACCATATGCCGAGGCACTTGCATCTTGTATTTGAAAGGTTGTGGTTCCGTTGGTTATATCAAATGTATAAGTTTGCCCTTTAGCCAAATATAATGTAGGATTTATTCCTGAAAGTTTTTCAAACCCATAAGCAGATTTTAAACAAAACTCAAATCCTGTTGTAGTTGCTATAACATTATAATCACGTTCTGGTTCGAAATTAGTTGTACCTAAATCAACAACAAAATCATCTTCTGCATTTGTAATATCTCGAGTTACAGTAATAGGTGTTCTAATTTGTTTGTAACTTTGTTCCCAACAATTATCAAAATCATATTTAGAAATGTCTCTATCAAATTTTCTTAGATAATACAACCCTAATATATCTTTTGGTATAGTACCTCTATCATACAAATACATTGTTTGTTGATGAGAATTATTAAACATTAAATTTGAAGTATTAGTAGACGACAAATAATTTGTAGTTGCATATGTTAACGGAAAACCTAAAAATTTATCCTCTGATCTATCAGCAGTGGTTTTGTCTTCTAAATATTCAAAAACTGTATTACCTAAAAAGTCTGTTTCATTATATTCTGATAGCGGTTGAAATGTTGTATCATATAATTCAAACTTTACTGGAACATTTTTAGTACCTTTTTCTTGTGCTAATCTCCATGTTGTTTGAGAAGATGTCTGGGCCGTAGGTCCATTTCTTCCATCGAACCAATAATCTTGACCTTGTAATGTAGTTCCATTTAATGAAGTAACAACATCACCATGGGTAGGCGGACCTGCCCCTCTACCATCTGTTTCTAATGTTAATGCTGTTGCACCTGTATTTGCTGTATTAACTTTATAAATTTTATTATTATATGTATCACTTGAAGAATTAACAAATAATACTCTATCGTTATCTTGAACTGTATATCCATCATGAACTTCTGCCGCGGCAGACCCGCCCGATAATAGAAAACCGTTTGCCGCATCGGCAGGATCCATTGCTTCTGTAATAATAATATCAACAGGTTTTCTAAAATGTGTACCGTAATTATATAAATGTAAATCTCTCTCCCATTCTATAATAGGACGTTGTGCATAATCGTCGTCAACAATAATACCATCTAATTTAAATGATTTAGTAAGATTTAACATTGTGTTTACTGCTTGAATAGTATTAATATGGTACCAATTATTAACTCTAGACCATGCATTATTATCTCTTGCACTTTTTTCCATACAAATATATTCATGCATATAATGGACATCTTTATTAGCATTTACATACGGAGGCCTTGTAGTTTGTCCACCCATAATATGTAATGTAACTCCACTAGTTGCATATCCTGCTCCTGCATTTGTAATTGTCAATGTAGTATCTACAGCACCATTGTTAACATCAGCCTCTAATATTGCGTGGGTACTTGGTGTACCACTTTGATCATATACATTAACAAATGGTATGTGAACATAGTTTGTGCCTTGTGTTCCTATTGAGTAACTTGCAACAGAACCAGTTCCTGTATCAACTGTACCTAATGCTTGAGTCGGTGTAGCAAGACCCATAGATGTTTCTGTTACTGAACATAATGTACTTTCATCTATTAATGTTATTTTTTTACCTACACCTGTTACCAAATATGTTTTTGTATCATTAATAAATGCAAGGCGCATTCCGTTTTCTAGTGTTAATGTTCTATTTCCATGTATGACTTGAGCTGATGTTGTGTATGTTCTTTTACCTTCTATTCCTGCTTTTGTTTCGCCATGTAATCCTACAAGAGGCAACCCAAAGGGCAACCACACATAACTATTCCAATTAACAAACATGTCATAATTTATAGGTGGTTTCCAAGCATAATTATAATCAGAAAATAATTTATCTAAATTTGTTGTGTTAGTTTCAAGATATTTTAACTTACTAATAATATCATCATATGGTATAGCAGATTCATATTCTAAAGTTGATGGGTTTTGGCTTACGACTGTAGGATCTACTTGATATCTATTATTAAGAGTTGTTTTACTTTCAGTATAAACATCTTTTGCTGATGTTCGTATTGCTCCTATTTTTTTACCAATATAACCTGATTCAATTTTAGGATTGCCACTTAAAATCATTTGATCTAATGTAGCATTTAAAAACTTTTTATTAGTATCAGATTGAAGATATTCCGGTAATAAATCATACGTAGATCTTTTTGTAGTATTTTTACTTGTAGATCCGGGTATAGTATTATCTACCTGGTCACTGGTGTTTTTACTAGAATAATCTGCCATTTATTTTCCTAATTAATAATAATTACTTCCGCCTGAACTAGAACTAGAACCTGTACCTGTTGCGACTCCTGTAATACTTGTTGTTGCTGTTGGAGTTTCAACAAGTCCTGCGGCAATTCTCATATTTGTCTCAGTATATGAATCGACTATATCAACATCTGATACCTTTGCGGCACTAACAAAAAGTTCATGAGCATTAGGTGTAACCTGAAACATATTACCAAACCTAGAATCTGCATTTGTTGGGACAATTACTAATGAAGAAATTATACCTATCATATTTCTATGAATAAATGCGGCAAGTTCTGTAAAATAAAATGTTTCGCCAAAATCCCAATTATCAGGTTCAAAATAATCATCAACATAATCTACTATTGTTGCTTTTATTTCATTATCGGTTAAGTTTGTTATTGGATTTTTAACCACTTTAAATTTTGCTTGTAATGCATAATCCGCTTCTGTACCAAATAAAATTTTATATTCACAAGATTTATAAATTATTGTATCAGAAGATGTTTTTGCATCTTCTAATGCTATAAACATTGTTTTTAAATCTTCTGTAGTATGTGGCAATGGCTTATATTTTGCTCGTCTATCATTTTTCAGCCAATTTCTAAACTCAGTATTATATGTATTTGTTAATACGAAAGTATCTATAATATTTGTAACCGCTGGATCAATTCGTGTTTCTTCACTAGCGGCATGCTTCCATTTAAATCGTACTCCCGATCTACCTGTATATTTTGCATAAATCAAATCTCTAATATAAGACCATTTAGATGTATCAGTCGGTAAAACACCCAAGTTACCTGTAACTTTAGATTGATATTCTGCACCATTATATTCTATTTTATCAGCTAATTCATAAGACGTAGACGATACCCAATATTTTATAGAACCATCTGCATTTGTCGGAGGCGGAGTAGCCATTAATGTTTTATATACATAATTGTCTACTAATTCATCTGCAACATAAATTTCATTTGATCCTACAATACTATCAAAAGCAAACGGATCGTCAATAACAAAATCTTTATTAGTATCTGCAAATTTTAATAATACTCTGCGTGGGTCTGTATAACCATCGTCATATGTATAAAATCCTTCAATATCAAAATCATAATTTGCAGTTAATAATGATGTACCTAATCCTCCACCAACAGTTGTGAGCGGTTGTAAATTAATATCTAATATTCTAATTTCGTCCTTTGTAGATTTTTTTGTAATTTTACTAACTTTATTATCTAATCGTTGGTTAAAAAATCTAACATTTTTTATTGAGCCAAAATTATATTTTATAGCCCTTGCCAAAAACACCCATTGTTCTGTTTGGAATTCTACTCTCATTAAATAACTATTATCCGATTGTGTTCCTGCGGTACTTTCAGTTAGACTAAAAGCAGTAGATTCTGATTCTCCTAAATCGATACCTAATATAACTTCATATTTGTTATTTCTATGATCCCATCGTATACCAAATGAATTATTAAGTTCTAATTGATCTTTAATTGCTGTAATTTCAGTTGCACTAAATTTATTATTATATGCAGGTGCTATACGTTTTATTCTAACATTATTTGGTATATTTCTTGATAATGATACAGTACCATATTCTTCTTTAGTTTTACCTGTGTAACCTAATGCAGAACTTGTAACTCCTCTACCATCTCCATATATTCCAGTTATACTTGCCCAAGTAGTTGACGATCCTGTTACAAAATTACCGTTAGTATCCACTTCTGCGAATTCTATATTTGCACCTTCAACTAAAAATTTACCTATTGAATCCGACGAATCTTTACCTATAGCAACTATATCAGGAGTAGTAGCACCTTTTTCAAAATAACCAGTTGCTTGTCTAGCAGAACCTGTTACTTTTTTCCAAGTCCACATTTTTGCGGCTAATGCAGGAGTTGCTTCGTCTGACGTTGTAAAATGTAAATCATCTCCTGTTGTACTACCTGACCAAACAAAATCATTTTTATATTTTTGATAATAAAAGTTTTGTACTTCAGATTCTTCTAAATATGGTTGTAAGTATTGCTCAATAATATCTGTTGGATTTAACGGAGTAGGTAATGTTAATGTTTTTCGTAAAAATGTTTCTTCTTTAAAAATATATCCATCATCACCAAAAATAGTTAAATCTTTATATGTTCCTGTCGGGTCGTTAATATCAACATAACGTGTATGACCACTATGTACTCTATTTGTACTTTTAATTTTTGTAATATTTGTAGATGCTTGCAATGGATAAACTGCATAATCTTGTGCTGATACCATTCTATTTTGAGTACTGTACACCTGTGGTGCTTTAGATTGTATACTAGTATTTGATTCTGTTAAGGAACTATTTTTTATAGGTTCTTCTAAATCTAGTGTAACAACTAAATCATATAATTGCAAATCATGCTTACTAAAATAAGGTACAGTAATTTCTATATCTCGAATATCGTCAGCTCTAATTGTATATTCTTCACCATTTCCTACTCTATACCAAATACGTATAATACCTTTAGGTGCATTACCAAATCTACCATCAGCAAATTTAACACTAATTGCATCTTCTGCATTAGTAACTACTTGAAAAATATCTCGAATATTATTATCGACTGCATTAAAAATAACATTTGATCCTACTACTGTATCTACTGGAGTCCACGTTGTTACTATTTGTCCTGTTTGATCAATAGTTTGAACCCATACATCATCATTAACAATATTTGATGTTGTTATATCTATAACTTGATTTTCAATTGGTCTTGAAATTAACGTGTCTTTAAATTCTATAGAACCTTGCTTAAAATAAAAGAAAAATCCTGTTTTAGCACTAGCATTCCCTTTTCCATCATTAAGGTACAAACATCGCATAGCAGAATTAGGATCTGGATATGGTTCAAATAAACCTAATGTTCCATCCACATCAACATTTGTTATTTCAAATGGTATAGATTCTCCTTGCACATTACCAGCAAAAGTATGAGTCACATTTTGTTGTGTTTGCGAATTCATTTTATAAATTTCAGTTTTAACACCATCTATTGTTGCCGCTTTAAACGGGGTACCAAATTGTGTCGTACTGCCAAATGCAGAATTCATTATCATTAAAAATTGTTCATATGCATTTGCATTTGTAGAATCATTCCAAGTAATATCAGTGTTCAGTAAATTATTACCATCCGAATCAATTAATGCTTCTGTTGTTCTTATTGTTTTAATTTTTAACACACCACTTGAATTTATACTTCTAGTAGGATTATATCCGAGGAACCTGGCTAATCTTAATATCGAATCTCTACTTTGAGCAGTTTCCATAAAATTTTCACGAGTAGCAAAATCTGTTCTAAACGCTAAATTATGGCCCATAAAGGCTATTAAATCCATCAAACTAATAAATTCAGATGATTGGATCCAATCATTATAATCTTCTGGGTAGTTTAATCTTATATAATCTACCATTGCCGCTTTTAAAGTATCAAAATCATATGCTTGAAAATTAGATTGAGCAAATGATTGGTATTTTGCTATATAATCTTCTGCGGCAAATAAAACATCTTGTCGTGTAGCCATTTGTTATATTTCCTCGTCTATTTCACGGTCGAATTGTAACGCCATAACTTCTAATTGGTCTGTGGGTTGATAAAAAAGGCTTAATTTAACACTTAAAGCATTATTATTAGAATAAGTCTCTACGCCTTCTAGCCTCCATCTTGGATCTTTTCCTACAATATCTATGCAATCTTCTTTAACTGCTTCTTCGGTTGAATCATTCCATGGTTCAAACATTAGTTGCCAAATCATAGAACCAAATGAAGGATTCATTACTCGCTCACCTCGTTTAGTATGGAAGTGATTTTTTAAATCCTGTTTTGCTAATTCTATATCATGTAATTTTCTAGTTTTTGGTCCTTGAACTGTCGAAAATCCTTTAAATAATGTTTTTGCCATGGCATCCTTAATAGATTATATTGTATTTATTGAAAAAATTATATACACATTTAATTTTTTTGGTTGACATTTGATCTGTAGAGTGTATAATAGTTGTATAGGTTAAATTAGTTAAACACTTACTTAGGAGACAAGTATGCCAATTGAAAGTGGTTACAAAAGTTGGACTAAAAGTAAGATCGTTGAACTCCTCGAAAATAATAACAAGGCTGTAGAACGTGCCTTAATAGTCATTTTCAATAATCAAGAGCTTGATGAACAGAGCTCAGATTCCACTCACAAAGCCAATGGTATTGGGTTTACTGCATTTGATGCAGAAATCCTTTCTTCCTTTGCAAAACATATCCTTAAAGGGCGTTCACTTTCCGTTAAGCAAATGGCAATCGCTCGTAAGCAGGATAAATTTGGTAATATGAAAATTGCCAAATACTGGAAACAGTTACAAGCAGAAATAGTTCGTAAAGAGAGCGAAACTCAATTTACATACGACGACGATACATATTCCGACCATTTTAAAGACGCAAATGGTTTTAGACCACGTGGTATTTTGTGGGATAACTTTATGGCAAAAAGTCCTGCAGAAAAGCAAAAGGAGTGGGACTATTTGCAGGAAAAAATTATTGAAGATATTGCTCGTGAAAAAAGGTTTAATCACTGTCTACAAAAAGAAGTAGACAATTTTGTTAATTATTCTTATAGGAAGTAATATGAATGATTTTGAACGTGGTAAACGAGATGGCATGCGAGAAACACTTAATGAAGAACTAAAAAATTCTGCCATGCGGATAGCAGTTCTTGAAGAGGATCTCGAAAGAGAGCGTAATAAAAAGTGGAGTATTGTTCGCAAATTACGCCTTGTTGAAATGGAAGGTTATGAAATTGATATGATTTTAGATGATAACGAAGCAATAACACTCCATGATAAGATAGAACGAATCAAAGAAGGATTTACCTTATAAACAGATAAATAATTTTAAACAGTTTTAAGGTGTTTAAATGAAAATTAATGAAGTATGCAAACGTATAAATGAAGTGATAAACTTTAGTAAAATGTCAGATGCTAAATTAAAGAGATTTATTGCTAGTTTTGATCCTGACGAACGGATGGGGCAAGTTGCAGGAATGCAATTAAAAGCCGCTAGAAAAGAAGCCAGGAAACGAGGAATATTAAATGAAGCATGTGATGCAAATCAATGTGTAGTCCAAATGGGAACACAACGAGGTTTTAAATCAGGACAAGTAGATCCAAAACTTGCTGATGCTAGTGATGCTAGAGATGACGAGGTGTACGATTGGGAAGGAGCATTATCAGACAAGGATTTTGATACATATGATCGTACAAAAATGAAAACATATAGGGACACCGGTAGTAAATGGCAAGCTCATTTAGCAGGAAAAAAACAATTAAATATGTCTGCCAAGCCCAGAACATTAATGCAAGCGGTTGGCGAAGCATCCCCTGATCTTCCATCATCAAACTTTAAGCATACTGAAGAATATAGTATTGAATTCGGAAAAGAAATAGATTTTGCTAGATGGATTGCCCAGCAATTAGAAATAATGGGCGTCACACAAGAACAAGCAGAACGATTATATAAAGCCTCAAAAGAAGGCGATTATAATTGGGTTCATAGATTTGGTGCAAGTCCCAAACTTAAAGCACTTGTTGGTCATAATATTGGTACTGCAATGACAAGTAATGCAGTAGCAATTCACAATGGTATGGGTCTACATGCAGGTATATTAAAAATAAGACCAAAGCAAAATAGACCTCCATCCCGCATTCCAGACGATTTACAACCAGGTGGGCATGATACAGATGAATATCTTAGAAGTAGAGATGAAAGACAAGCCCAGCAATACCGTGATCCAGATATGAACTGGAGTGCATTTCGTTAATTAAATTATAACAAACTATATATGAGTTATGAAATAATAGATCGATTACGAGTTGTTTTTGAAAAACAAGAAACTCGCATCCACGAACTCGTGGGTAAATGCGATGAACTAGAACAGGAAAACGATAAACTTCACAAAGAACTTGAAGATTATGTTTTCTCTACTACTAACTATGAAAAATCAAGGTGGCATGATTCAAGTAGAGCTCAACGGGAATTTGATGGAGAATTTTGACTGGGCAAATAAATGGCATAAAGCATTTAAAAATATAGAAAACCATGGACCAGAATTAACAACTATTCGAGTTTATAAAAATATAGTTTGTCGAGACGGTTTTAATTTTTCTCTCCAAGCAGGTCCTTCACATTATTCCGAACCAAAAGCAATAGCAGACAAATACGAAGCATGGGAAATAGGATTTCCTTCAGACGAAGAACCTTTATGGATGGAATGGCAAGAGCCAGGTAATATTCCAACTGAAAGTGTATATGGTTGGGTACCTAATAATGTTGTTAATGCGGTAATTCAAAGACATGGCGGTATAGATGAACGAGAGTTCATTACAGCCAAGCTCTTAAAATAAATACATTTATGAAACCGCATATTGAAGATCATCTTGATGAGCGCCAAGAACTTGAACAAGAACGAGATTATTATAAAGAACAATATGAAGCAGTTCAGAAAGAACTTGACGAGGTTAAGATAGAATTAGATAGAATAAACAAAATTTATTTTAAAGACGGTCACTATTAATTCAGAAACTATTTATGATACTGATAACAGGTAATGCAAACACAAAACTTTCTACTGATATTGCTAATATTGCCGACGTCGATTTATGTGAAACTCTAGTAACTAGATTCGCTGACAACGAAATATGGGTAGAAATAAAAGATAACATTCGTGGTGAAGATGTCTTCATCATCCAAAGCACATGCAATCCCGCCAACGATAACTTAATGGAACTATTAATAATGGTTGATGCTTGTAAAAGAGCAAGTGCAGGTCGAATTACGGCTGTGATACCTTATTATGGTTATGCTAGACAAGACAGAAAGCCAGCAGGACGATCCCCTATTAGTGCAAAACTTGTTGCTAATATGTTAGAAGCGGCAGGAGTAGATCGTATGCTAACAATGGATTTACATGCAGGTCAAATTCAAGGCTTTTTTGATATTCCGGTAGATAATTTATATGCTCAACCATTGTTTGTTAAAGATTTAAAAACAAGTCCAATGGTAAAAAGTAGTAATGCTATTATTGTTTCACCAGATGCAGGTGGGGTTCCTAGGGCAAGAGCTGTAGCAAAACAATTAGATTTAGATATTGCAATTATAGATAAGAGACGAGACAGGGCCAATGAGTCCGAAGCAATGAACGTCATAGGAGACGTAAAGGGGAAGCAATGCATCATCGTCGACGACATAATAGATACAGGTGGGACTTTAGTAAAAGCCGCACAAGCATTGATAAGCGAAGGCGCCGAAGAAGTGGAAGCCTATATAACACACGGTGTATTAAGCAAAGGCGGAGCTCAGAGGATGGAAAAATCAGCTCTGAGTAGATTAGTAATAACTGATACTATTCCTGCACCTGAAAATAATGTACTAAAAGTTATCTCAGTTGCGAATATATTTGCAGAAGCAATTCGCAGGGTACATCATGATGAATCTATATCAGTATTATTTGATTAAATGTACGATTACGAAGCGTGGGTAAAATGTCATCCAGATGATTTATGGATATTCGACAAACTCATTCTCGCCAAAAAATTAGGATATCTATGTGGTCCAGCAGATGTAGCAGTACCAAAATCAGACAATTATATAGTCAGACCTTGTGTTAACCTTGCAGGTATGGGTATAGGTGCAGAATTGCGTTTTTTAGAAAAAGGAAGATGGGATTTAGAACCAGGTTATTTTTGGTGCAAATCTTTTAAAGGTAGACATTTAAGTGTTGATTATGCAATAGATCCTAACTCACGGACAATAGAACAAGGCGAAACTATCGAAGGTTTTCGAAATCCTGCAAATCCATTATGGAAATTTGATAAATGGGTTCGTGTTAAAGACAAATTAAAAATTAACTTTATGCTAACAAAGCTCAAAGGTTCCTACGAGCATATAAATTGCGAATTTATAGGTGGCCGACTTATAGAAATGCATTTACGACACAATACAGAAATGGGCGATTATAATGAGATAATCCCTGTATGGGAAGACGAACTTGTTTCCACAACCCCTCCCGACGGATACATATATGTCGAAGACAAAGATTACAATAGACTCGGTTTTTTCAAACGTTAAAGGATACTTCAAAGAAAGTTACAGACTAAGTCCTATAGCATTTTATTGTGAAATAGGCGAAGCATTCCTTGTTTGCGGAGCCAGTGCTATATTAACATATACCGTATTAGATCCTGCTACTAAAATATTCATACCTATGATGTTTGTAGGTAGTATTTTAGGTGTTATTAGTACATTTAACCGTAAAGCGGCTTTTGCAATTTTTCTTACTAGTTGGTTTGTAGTAATGAATTCTATTGCATTAATTAAACTTTTCGGTTGACAAATATCTTAAAGATAGTATAATATATGTATTAGTTAAACTTTATTGGAGTTTATAATGAGTATGAATGAATGGGATTTTGTACATGAAGATGTTGCCCCACTCGATATTGCTTTATTTGAAATGGCTCCAAATATATCGTTTAACGATACACATTGCTTGGCACATATTATGTTCTGGGCAGGTGCGTTCCCTAGTGTATCACAGGCTAGGAAAAATGGATGGGATAAGCCTATCCCTTTTGGCTTTTCTGAATTTAAAGTAGGAAAAACCAAAAGACGAATTTTCATCCTTAATCGAATAGGAGAAAAATGAGGTATTTTTATTTGGTGCTTGTAGCACTTTTAACTGTTGGTTGTTCCAGCAAACAAGAATTGGTTAAAGAAGCCCTTAATAGTGTTGGTGACAGGCCCGATTGGGTTATGGTACCACCTGGTCCAGAGGGAGACCAACTTTACTTTGTAGGTACAAGTGCTTTGTATGGCACTGAAAAACATGCCCGCAGAGATGCAAAAAGGGATTCAATCCGGGAAATGTCAGAGTATGTTCGTGTTCTTAATAAGAACAAGTTTGAACGAGCAAGTGTTACATATGGCATGGATAGTTTTGTAGTTATGCCTACTGTAAGTGAGCGTAACTTTGAAAAAATTGTGAGTGCATCTACTGCAAATTATTTGCGGGTACAAGAGATGTACTTTGAACGTGAAGCAGATGCCGCAGGTGTTCCTGGCTACAAATACTTTGTCCTCACAAGCATTAGTAAAACTGATCTTGAAACTGCATTACAATCTAATGCTGAAGCCAATGCCGAAGATGCCCAAAAAGCAATGCAACTTGCTAGTACCGAAGAGGCAAAAGAGCAATGGAAAAATGCTCGTGATTTTTGGAAAGAACTTGCTGAAGATGGCTTTGTACGATGAACAAACTATTCGCAATCCTACTAGGGGCCTCCCTAGTAGGTTGTGCCTCAACGGCACACAAGCAACCAGTTTTAATATCAGACGATTCTAAACCTAGTTGGGTTGAAGAATACGAATTAGAAGATTCCACTCACCTGTTTTTTACAGGTATATCCACAAAATATGCAGAAGAACGCAAGGCACTCAAAGACGCCAAATATGATGCTTTGTCTAAATTTTTAGACTATTGTGGATTACATACTAAATTGCATGAGAAATATATTTCGCAAGTAGATGGAAATACTGCAAATGTATTAACAGCCACAAATAAAATAGAAACACACCTAGAAACAAATTCTGAAGCACAAGTAGGGCAATTCCGTATTGTTAAAAAATACATGGAAGTGTATAATGGTACTAGAGGTAAATTCTATAAAATGTATGTATTTGCTAGTGTACCAAAAACTGAAGTTGCTTTAGTTAAAGCATGGAAAAAAGAAAACGATTTACAAAAAATTACTAAACTTAAATCACTTAATAGTGAGCAATCTGAAATAATAGTACAAACAAGTGAGGAGCTCGATGCGGTACAAAAACAGCTCGAACAATTAACATTTTTAAAAGAACGTGTTTCTGTGCTATCTACTGAAAATACCGAGCTCATAACTGAAAACAAACAGTTAAAGGAAACATTTCACAAGGACAAGGAAACAATAGAAGATTTAACTGTTAGAGTAGATAAATTAACAGAAGTTAATAAAATATTAAAAGATGATAATGACGATGTTCAAGTCATAAGAAAAAATCTTATAGATGCTTTAAAAACTGCTGAATACATGACACATGAAGCAGAACATTGGAGAGAAAAATATTATAATAAAGGGCCCGGAGAAGCTCTTGCAGAATTGCTTGGTGTAAAAGAAAGACCTGTAATAGTTATAGATTAAACTTCAGTTAATGCTAATTTATATTGTTTACCAGTTTTTTTATTAATTACAAATATATCATTCTCGCCTTCTTGGATCACCCAAGAACCTTTAGTCCCGTCTACATCATTTCCTAAACGATTAGGTCTATCATTAGACATAATTACGTCAGCAGTATTAATATCTTCGCAATATATATTATTACATGTTATATCTTCAAATTCTACATTATCAGCAGAGCCTAATCCTTGGGCTACTTGACCTACAACATTATCATCAAAAACTCTTGTAGTTCCAATATAAAGTTTCTTTGCCATTATTTTTTTCCTATAAAATATTTAGCGAATAAGAAGAAACGAAACTGCAATAATAACTGAGCAAAGAAAAACAACAAAAGTATAATATGTTACTAAGGGAGTTTTAAAATACATTTTACCTATAATGAAACATTTATGAACAGGACTTAGCATATAGCCTGCATAATCTATAGCGAAAAACATAGGAAGGTATTGGACACCAAATATACTTGTAAGAATAGCAGTAAATGCCGCAAACCTTGCAGAAGATCCTAATAAAAAACTACCAGCAAATCCTATCCAAGCACCTGTTACAAGTGACCAATCATTATTTTCGATATATGCTTTAATTTCATTTGTATAAGATTTAATATAATTACCTAAAACAATAACCAAAAATAATGCTATTAATAGTTTCCAATTAACCCATTCTACTGTAACTTCTTTTTGTTTAGGATTAGTCCAGATTACATCTTGTTCTTTTAAAAAATAAAATACCAAAAACAATGGAAGAACTATTGCAATCATTGCAAGAGGTCCCATTATATACATAAATTCTACATACGTTAATCCTAAAACTGCCATAGGTATAATAACAGATTTTTCTAAAGGAGACCACAAATAATAATGATGTGTACTAAGATAATCTATAATGCCATACCATTTACGTCTAGAATCTTTAGGTGCCATTGTATCTAAAATACCAGCAGATACAGATACCCTTCCAGGTATAGGTAATACACCGCATACAGCACTAACTATTACAATAAACAATCTATTTGATTTTATATATTTGCTTAAAAAATTTAGAACATGATACACATACCCATTACGTTGCACATAAGCCGATGCAATCATAATTCCTGCAAGGTATAAAATATACCATTGATTATTAAATATTATTTCTAACATGAGATTCGTATAATTTCTTAATTAAATTTCTAGCATACTGAAATGAGAAAAAATTTAAATATTCTCTCTTTTTAAGCCATAGCTCATCATTTTTATTCTTATCTCTAACTATAAAATTATATGATTTTTCTGTGAGAGGTATTAATTGTGCAATTGGAGTTCCTGCTTTAATCATAGTAGATCCTATAAGTTGATTCCAGTATCCTTGAATATTTATTTCTGTACTATAACCTGGATCTAATATACCTATACAACTTTCAAATATAATGTGATCAGTATAAGGCATAGGTATCATTAAAAATTTTACATCTTTGGGTGCTATAACATGCCATGGCGTATTTATTTTAACTATATCCGGACGACTCCATGGTCGCTTAGGCAAATGTTTTGCTATGCTATTACCATCTTGTACTCCAATTGTATCTTTTCCTAACAAGGTATTAATTTGTTTATCTGGTACTGTTATTCCCTTGCCTGTTATTTCTACATCATGCCACATAGACACAATATAACCGGTCGTAAACAAATGGAAAATACCAGGACACCTAGTTACATGCTGAAACCCTGGTCCGACATTCTTTTGTGCAATTACAAAATCTTTTCGTGCATCATTTACCCAAGGCGGTATAACTTCCTTTGCTTGCTGTATAGGAAATGCTTCTGTTACACCCTCAATGGATGAAAAAAATTCAATAGTCTTCTTGCCCATCTGTTAAAAATTGTACTTTAAAACTTATATTAAATGCTATATTAATTCGTTGTTTATCTGAATGATTTGGACCTACATCATGTGGTACCCATCCTGGAAACACTAGTAAATCTCCTTCCTTTGGTTCGTATGTCATAACTGAAGCCCATGGTGCTGTTGCATGACAATTTTCAGTTAAATTAGCAGGATTGTAACATGCAAGTTCTCCTGTGCCTTCTACTTGCAAATAATAAACTGCCGCATATTGTATTGCTTGATGACTATGTAAAACATTCCTACTTCCAGGTTCATTTATATTTGTCCAATAAGTTAAGTCCAATTCACCTTGTTGTTCTAATTTACTAGGATATGTAGGATCGTCGATTTTGTAATATTGCATTGCCTCGTCTGTTACTTCTTGCAATTCGTCAAAGAACCATTCAAAGTTTTTATATACAAAAGTTGATCGCCAACATCCATCATTTGTATACTTCATAAAATATGGTTCGTGCTCTTTAACCCATAAAGCCTGCTTTATTAACTCGTTACGTTGTTCAACTGTACCTACATTATTTTTAACGAACATGTCTGCTCTATGTAAAGGAAATCTATTCATATAATTACCATACTTGACTATCAAAATAATTATAATTTATAATTATTCTTGTTTTTTTATCCGAACATGATGCACCCGAATGCTCAGTGTCTCCTGAAAATTTAACAAATCTATTTGCAATACTGTCTATCTTAGTTACCTTGGTTCCATCTTTAAATGTTGTGTATCCATTATTAGTATTGACATAAAGAATAGCAGATGTCCATTGTGCAGATTTAATTGGATTACTTTTAATATCTCCAATATCAGTATGAAAGGGACTTGAGATTGTTTTGGGTGTTCTAGGATATAAATGAGCTGACATATTTCTTATAGAAACAGGTTCAGTTCTTTCTACTATCGGACCAAAAATATCTTTAGTACACATAGGAGATGTTATTATAAAATCTTCATATATACTATGAGAAAAATGATAATAATTTGCATAGTCGTGTTCTAATTCTTTTCTGTCGACCCAAAACCCTACATAAAACCACGGAAATGGTTTATCCATAATTAATTCATATAAATTTTTAAATTCTTGTTTTGGAAGAAAATTATCAATTACTCTATACATTATTCTTTAATTACTACAACTATATATAACCCATTCCACCATTGGCTTGAATCTTCTATTTTATTAAGCATTTTTTTAGAATACATTGGAGTCAAATTAGATTGTTTTATACCTTCGTCTGCTCCCTCTACTACACCTTCCCAATTAGCATCATCAAACACTAAAATACATACATCTGCAAAACAATCTTTATAATACTTTACTGCTTCTTGTACTTTATTTGCTTCATGCGGACCATCATGAAAAAATAAATCTATATTTTTAATTTTAGAAGTATCTACTTCATAGATATCCGAATCATGAATTATTACTTCTTTATTGCATTCGTTTATATGTTTTAAAAATAAATCTTTAGTATTATCTGGTAACTCAAATTCATCTGATTCTGGTTGGATATTTATAGACCAATTATCTACACAATGTATTTCTTCTAACTTATCCGATACACTTACTGTAACATGACCAAAGCCACTTCCTATTTCTAAAAATCTTTTACAATGTTTAGATAATCCATACATGAGTGTTTGTATTCGAGATGAAGTTAACCCGTCAGAAGGTACAGTTGAATGATAATTAACAGATTGTACTAATTCATGCGTGACTGCTAAAACTAAAGGATGCGCCTGTTCGTTTGATTTTGCTTCATATACTTGATCACAATAGTTACAATCCCAACAATCAAATTTACAATTTTTTATTTTTTCACGCCATAACTTTATAGGTTTACTATTATCGACAAACGATAATTCTTTTCTACCTGCAGGACCATACCAATCAAAACTATCATATAAAAATTCTTCATTATTTGCATATCGTTTAATTATATCCATAGTTTCATATACACGAGCATTAGATTCTCGCCCATGCATTTTAAATACTTGAACATAATTTAATAATTCATCCCAGTCTTCTTTCCATGGAGGAATATCTGCTGTTTTTAATGGTGTTGACGGATCTTCATAATCCCATTTAGGACACGATACTCTAGATATAGGATCATTAAAATATTGTGGAGCACTTTCAAAACTGCCCTTTGATCGTCTTGCTAATCTATGTTGTTGATCATCTTTAATAACACCAGACATATTCATTCTTGAATTATTAAAATGATAATGCTCGTCCATCATAGGACAATTACCTAAACAGCCTTCGTTACCTAATAACGATAGCACAACATCATATTTGTCGGCGGCTTGTTTCATTCTAATTAATGTGTCTCTATCCCGCATTAAATCACGATCTATATTAATATAATGGAACCCTGCTTCTGCTAGTTTTGCTATTTCATTTGGGCGTGTAACATTTCTTAATATAGTATTTTTAACAAGTAAGTCTGGAAATGCTTTTTGTATTTGTCCTGTAGCCATCCAATGTGTATGAGGTATTGTAGCAATTCGTACACCTGATTCATATAATTGTGCAAAATTTTGTATAAAAAGATCTAAGTTTTGTTGGGTAGGTTTAACTTGTATATTATTAAATGTAGCAGATATTTTAATCCCTAACTGTTCTTGCATATGTAATGCATTCTCAACTGGCCCATAAGGATCACTTACAATAACATCGCCCATTGCATCTTGAATAAACGGCGGCATTCTACAAGTAAAATATAAATCATAAATTAAATCTTTATATTCCCTGCAAAAATTAAAAAAATCATGAAATTCTGGTTCAGTTAATTTAGGATTAATTGGTATAGAAAAAATCATAAATCTATTTTAGGATCGTAATCACCTTCGGATTCGCCTGATTCAAGCCATCGTTCTTTGGTCATCCAAAAGCCATATCTTTTACATTGCAAAACATGACAGTCAAGAATTGTACTACATGCTTTTATTTCGGTTTCTACTTTTTGTTTTTTTGCCAATAATGTTGCCATGTTATCATAATAACCATCAATAGCATTGTTAACTTTTATTACCATATCGGCAACAGATATTCCTCTTGCTTCTGCTAGTTTTGTTAACAAAGGTGTGCTTGCAGAATTATCAGCAGTATACGCATCTGCTTCTTTGCGTTGTTGGTCCCAAGATAATTGTTCTATTTGTGTTACATCTAATGTATTTGTTTTTAATCTATGTTCGTAATAACCATCTAAAACAAATCGCATAAAAAATTGTAAAAATTTAACTATGTTTACCTTGTCATCATCAGTAAAATAATATTTTACTTTTTCAACGCCTTCTTCTAGATCTTCCATTGAATTACATATTTGCTGAATATGTGGATCAACAGTATCTCCATCGTCCCCTTTTTTAACACTTGTATGATCTCTCTCAATACCAGCAAACTTATAACATAATGCTACATCTTCTGAAGGTATTACTCTATGCTGTAATCCGGTAAGAGGTAAAATTTCTGCAATACTATCATCTATTAATGCAATATTATGTCCTTCGTAATTACCAATCCGTTGGATCATGTTCGGTAATTCTTGGCGTGTTTCTACCTTGTATATTACGTACATTTTCTTTTTCCGTTATCTCAAGTAACTGAGCTCCTGAACTAGGAGGAAGTCCTTTTTGTATTCTTTCGTTTACCTCATCAGTTAACCTTTTAATTCGCATTTCATTTCTTGCAAATAATTCAAGAGCTAACTTTAATACTTGTTCTTGTTGTTCACCTTCTAATTGGAAAACAGCATCCATGTTACCTATACCTGGTCTACCATATGCAATCCAATCTAGTGCGGTTTGCTTTGCCATACGATATGTCCAGTGTTCGTATTCTAATTCTTCACATATTTTTTCATCATCAAGTACATCTATTAATAATCTACCATCTTTATATTTGCCTTGTGGCGATTCGTTAAATTCTCTTATTAACCTTAAAAAACTATTTCTTTCTTTTTGAACTTGTCTTAAGTTAATTTTATATTGTTTTAATTTATTATTTGCTTCTGTAACTTCTAATTGTAATAATCTAAACTCATAACTTTCGGGTTCTAATTTTCTACATTCCTTTAAATCTCTTTCCATTTCAAGATCTAATTTTGATATTTGATACTCATTATGCTCTACTAAATTTTGTCTTGATTGTACTTCTAATAGATATTGTTTAATTTTTTGGTAAGGAGTAATTTGAGCACTACCTACAAAATTTTTTGCTTTAAAAAACGGTATGCTATTATTAGTATGTAAAGAATGAGTAATCCATTGTTTTTCTTCTTCAGGTAAATCTTTTGTATTTGTTGAACTTGCTAAAAGTCCATCTATTAATTCTTTATATGATATTACTCCGTGTTCTGCCCACTGGTCTTCTTTGTGATTATCGTTTTCGTACATATCTCCTTTTTTATTAGCCTTTCCACGCACCATGCCCTGATGAAGCACCTGGTACTCCTGTTCGTAATGACCCTGATCCTAATTCCCAACCAGTGTCTGTATGATAATAATATTTCCAACCTCTATTATTTTGAAGGCCGTCATACATGCTTATCATATATTGCCAATCTTGGCCCATATCAAAATTTTCTTCGCCACAATTTCCAATAGGTTTAGATACAGTACCATTATGACTTTCTGTATAATAATCCCATCGCCTTAAATTATAACCACCGCTATAAGATCCTTCATTACCTGCATATCCTCTACCTATTTTAGAACAAATACCTTTTTGCTGTCCGTGTGCCGCCCAATGTGATCCGCTATTTCTAGCATCAAATGTTACAACAGATGTATCTGTATCATATATTGCACATCTACCCCAACTATTGTCCCAAATCATTCCTTTTGTTTCACCACTAAACGCAGATGAACTATCAGAAGTATTCCAAGTAAAACCATTTGTATATTGTGCTGAAGAATACATTGTTTCTGTAGTCAAATTATGTGTATCGGTATAATTACTACCGCCTGATGCAATGTATGCAAAATAATGTTCTTTAAAACAAGAACCAGCATCCCCTCTACCTGTAGTCATATTCATAGTACCGCCATAACTAGCATTTGTTTCGGTAGTCATATTCATTGCTACTGTTTGAGCAGAATATCCCGGATGATTATTATCAGACGAATACAACCATGCCTTCGTTAAACTACACGATCCTGTTGTGTATGATCCTGCATAAGATAATAAATCACCTAAGTTTGAACATGTATCAGTAGAATGGTTCATTCTGGCTACATTTTTCCAAGGAGTACCGTCTTTATATCCACCCAATACATAACCAGTAGTAATAATTGTTCGATACTTGTAAGCATTGCCGTCTGCTTTTTCACCTACCGGATACCAAAAACTATCAGTATAAACTTCTAGTATGTTTTTATCTGTGTTAAAAATTACTTGGCCTTCTACTGGAGTAGTTGGCCTGGCTGAGGTACCATATCCTCTATGTTTAATAGACATATTATACTTCCTCTAACATTATTTTGTAGCGTTTCCCATTACTTCTATTTATTAAATACATACTTTCGTCTCCCTCCTGCATGACCCAAGAACCTTTGGTTCCGTCTATTTCGTTACCGGGCCTATCAGCTCTATCATTCGACATAATTAAGTCAGCGGTACTAATATCATCACAAGTTATGTCACCACAAGTTATGTCATTACAACCTAAATCACCTGTGGTTGTAACATTACCTGCATACATGTGAAAATGACCATCTCTGTCAATTTTAAATTTATCAGCAACATTTCCTAAATTATGTTGTGTTCCGAATACTAAATCCATACCATCTGCTAAACTAACAGGACGAATTGCTTTTATATATGCTCCAACACCTGATGCTCCTGCGGCAGAATGTCTAAACTGCATTTGTACAGTTCTTTCGGCAGTATTATCTCCGGTATTTTCCATTACTACATTTAAGTCTGTAGTTTTTGTTATATTAACATCTCCGCCATCGACATCTAAAAGTACTCCGGGTGTCGCTGTTCCTATACCTACTCTATTATTAACAGCATCAATATGAAACGTAGGTGAATCCCAAGAACTATCTACATATGTTTTAACTGCTTTTTGGGACGGAACAAGAGTATCACTATTTGCCGCAAATGTTCCATCTGTGTCTATTGCTGATCCTGTAATACTTGTATTAATTGTAACAGTATCCAATATTGGTGAATTAATAGTAGGACTTGTTAATGTTTTAAGTGTTAATGTTTGTGTATCATCAAGAGTTACAACGGTCGAATCAATTGTAACAGTTAGAGTGTTTCCTGACCCACTGGTATCTATACCAGTTCCGCCTGCTATTGTTAATGCTTCTGAATTTAATAAAATTTCCAATGATCCTGAATCACTATAAACAGGAAGGGCACTTGCAGTTAATGCCTGTTCTGGTATAGTACTTGAAACAAAATGTGGATTCCCGTTTTTAAAATAAAATATACCACCCGTTGTTGGTGCCGTAGGTGAAGTTATATTAGCATAATCTGTTTCTAAATGTATACCTGTTTGAGTAGTTAATATACCACCTGTAGGAATATATAAAGGTCTATATGCACCATCTTGTATAATTATAGGATCTGATGGATTTGATTCTTGTTGATTTATATGAAGTAATGCTGTCGGAGCACTTATACCTATACCTACACGACCCTCACCATAATATGTAGATCCTGCAACTGAACCTATGTTCCAACCAGATCGCATATCCTTCATTTTAAACTTTGCAGAAGAATTGTCCCAAACTAACGACCAATCATTATTTCCTATACCTAATGTACCAGTAGCAACATCGGCTAAATTAGTTAAATTTTCTGTTGTTATATCTGCCAAATATCCTGCACTAGCATGGTTTCCCCATCCGTATGCAACTGTACCTTGTTGAGCATCTTGGCTTACTTGTGGATCTAATATTATTGTTCCTGTAGATATTATAGTAGAACCTCCACCGGAAAGTTGTAAACCTGTACCTACAGATACTTCAGTTAACGGAGTTACCCATTGTAATAAACTACCGGTTGTACTTAAAAACTGGCCTGCTGTTCCACTATTGCTTATATTCAATTCTTGTATACCGACGTTTGCCGCAGGTAAATTTAATTTTCCACTAGTAACTGTTAATGTTACATCTTCGCCTGCTGTGATTTGAGCAGGAGTACCGATAGTTATTTTTTCTAGTTCTAATCCTTGGGAGGTTGCAGTTAAGGTAATTGGATTTCCTCCACCAAATCTAATACTTGATGGTACTTGTAAAGTTCCTGCATCATCTGTTAAATTTATAGATCCTAAATCTAATGTATTTGTGTATACTGTATCCCATATTTTAGAACTAGATCCTATATCATACGTAGACGTAACCGAAGGTAAAACATTTTCAGCAAGAGCTCCTACTGCGACAGACCAAGTTAATTTTTTATCTTCTACAGTATTATCTGTTACTATACTAACACCTGAACCTGCAACAAATTCTAGTTCTCTTGTAGAATCTATAGAAATAGTTGGTTGGCCACTAACTGATACTGTAGTAAGATAATCTCCAAATCCTACTTTTAATACGCCCGGACTTGTTTCAGTCATAGTAAACCCTGAAGCAACATTAAATTCTACACTAGACGCATTTGTAAATGTTTGGGCATTATAAATAAAATCTGCTGACGAAGGAGATATCCAAACAAAACCTCCAGATGAACCCAATCCTAATACTTGCCCTGATATTCCGGATCCACCTATATCCATTTCTGGTATGCCAACAGCATTTGGTGATATTGAACTAGCAGTAGAAAATGTTGCTCCCATAAATCTTACTTTTACAAGAGCATTATATGCTGGAGGACTTGTAAATGTTAATGTTGTTCCTGTTACGGAATAAGCATTGTCTGCTCCAGGTGTTTGGATTACACCATCTATTGTTACTAATAATTGATTAGGTGTGCTTGCTAACTGTGATAACGTATATGTCGTTGTTGAAGCATCTCCATAAAAAGTATCTATGTAATATGTGCTTGCTGACAATTTTGCAGGAGTTATACTACCATCTTGTACTATAGTTTGTACCGTATCCATATTAAGAAAAGTAACAGATATTTCTAAATTAACTGGTATATTTTCTGGAAATACAAGTTTCGCTGGACTAGTGCCTACAATAGTATAGGTTGATGGTGCTTGATATAAACTATCAACATGAACAAGAACATCAACAGGCTGAGTAGGAACTCTTGATAAATCAAATTCTTTTGTATTTCCATCGGCAGTAAAAGTATCGACTGATAAATTTGCTTGAGTAGTTGAAGCAATAGTTATTTTTCCAGTACTCGGATCTGTTGTAAGTTGAATACCTGCACCGGACTCCATTTCAAGATCGCCTGAACTTGGTATTGTTATATCTGTTTGTCCTGAAACTTTTATAGTATCTAAAAGAGTACCTTCGGTCGGAACAAATTTTGTTAAAACACTATCCCATTTAAGTAAATTACCATCTTGTAATCCTGTTTCATCTATATCACTTAAATCTAATAATGCTCCGCCTCCTAAAGATCCCCAAATTGATTGAGCAGAATTATTAGGATCTTTTGAATATCCTTCAAACTTACCTGTTGTTGCGTTATATCGTATAACACCTTCAGAAGGAGTAGTTGGGCGTTCGGCAGTTGAACCAGTAGGTATAGATATTCCTTCTACTCCGGTAAATGTAGCATTTCCCTTAATAGTTGGGTTTGTTGCAAATGTTTTTCCTGTTACTACTGTTCTACTCATTTAAATAGTCTCCTATAATGCTGTTACATCTTTAACTACTATTATACCATGCATATTAGCATGAGCAGTACATTGATATATATAATTTCCACTTATTACTTGAGGTACTGTCCAAAATAATGTACCATCAATTTTTCCTTGGGCACTTGCTCCATATGACCAAACATTAGACGTACTAAGATGCCTTAACCCTGTATTATATGCATTAGTTATGTTTCCTGTAACACCTTCACCTGCGGCTGTTTTTATAACAAATCCGTGGCCTGAACAATCTAATGCAAATGCATATGTATGGCCGCCTATAACATATATTGTAGGACTTATTGCCGCACTTCCGCCTAAGTCATTTCCTGTTACCGCAATTGTATCTACTGCAAAATATGTATTTGATATTACATAATCATACACTGGCGTTTGGACAAAAAATGTTCTTGCCGCGGCACGCCTTGACTCATATGCGGCTTCAGCCGCCGCAAAAGTTACAGTATCATTTGTAGAATTTGTTGTAATTGTTATTCCTGTACCTTCAACTAAAGTTACTGTATCACCTGGTTGATCAGCAGTAAGAGAATTTTGTCCAGATACTGCAATATTTTTATATGTATCTTGTGTTACTGATGACGCCGCAATTGTTAATGTATCGCTTGTGGAATCTGGTGTAATTGTAACATTAGAACCACCCACAAATGTTAAAGTATCTGTAGCCGAATCTGCTGTTATTGTGCTACCACCTGATACTGCAATTGAAGTAAATGCTGTTGTTGCTTGGGCAGAATTAGTAATTGTTATACTATCGGCACTATCGTCGGTTGCTATTGCAATACCTGTTCCTGCAACCACTGTTAATGTATCACCTGTTATAGATCCATTATCAGCAACGACATCATTTTGTCCTTGAACACTAACTGTTCCAAAAGCAGTAGTAGGAGTTTGATTACCACCACCGGAGGCTGTAGAATTAATTGTTAAAGTTTGAGCGGCCGCATCTGTTGTTATTGTAACATTAGTTCCTGCAACAAATTCTAAAGTATCTTCTGAACCTGACGCAACAACATCATCTTCTCCCGAAACTGATACTGTTTTAAAAACATCTGTACTTAAAGAAGAATCAATAGTAAGAACATCACCAGCAATACTAGTTGTAATATTAGTACCACCAGTAACAGTTAATACGTCTGTCGAACTGTTTGCTGTTACTGTTCCAGTATCTGCATTTAGGGTTGCCCATAAATCTTGAGTGGTTCCTCCGCCACCTCCGCCTCCACCGGTGTTTGTAATTGTAATAGTATTTCCTGCTCTTGCAGTATCTATACCAGTACCACCAGCAATAGTGAGTTCATCTGTTACACTTGTTGCTTCTGCTGATCCTCCCGAATCTGCTGTAACTTTATAATATACACCCGACGGAACTTCAGTTCCTTTTGCAACTTTAATCCATTCACCACTATTACTTGTTGCAGAGAAATATAATTCATTATTTGCTACACCTACACAACCCGGATAAGTTGCCGCATCGATTGCACTTTCTAATCCGCTTTTTAATGAAAAGTTATTTTTAAATTTTGCATTATGCGGAACTAAAAAATCACCATTAACAGTTAATCCTGTTGCTACTTCTGTTCCTGTAGTTTTTATTATTAAAACACTTGTGTCATGATTTTTAAAATCAAATAAAGGTCTTGTTGTAATTGCTTCTGGTGTACCATACGAATAATCTACTACTTCTCCGCCTTTTCTAACTATGAAATCCATCATAGAAGTAGAACCGGTATCCTTTGCTGTAGGAACTTCACCGATAACACTCATACTAGCAAGGGTTGTACTAGATTCCACTCCTCCTCTAACAGTAGGAGCCAACGTTGCTGTTGTTGTAGATCCGCTAGACATTTCTACAAAATCATTGGTAGCATCTGAAATTGTACCTCTAAAAAATATTTCTCGATCAGTACTAGCAGGATGATTTATTTGAATTTTACTACCAAAGGATAATTGATTTTGAAATATTACATCTCCTCCAAATGTGATATCACCAGATAAAGTATAATTACCTGTATTTTTAACATAACCAGGTTCAATTGAAAATACGTTATTGTTTAAGTCTAATCCGTCGCCCGGAGTATATGCTAAATCTGGTGCATCAATTGTAATTTCATTTGCATTTTGTGTTAATGTAATATTAGTACCTTGTTTAATACTTCTAAATTGTAAATCACCTGTAGTATTATCTTTAGCAAAAAATACTTGTACTTCTCCTGCACCTCTATTAGATGCTAAGTTTGATTCACCTGTATTTTCTACAAATTCTAATGCGGTTTCGCCTGTGTTAACTCTTAACCATTTATGTTGTTCGCCTGTATAATTACTTGGAGTATCTGTAAGTCCGGTAAAATCAGAGGAACCGCCTCCTCCTCCGCCACCGCCTCCAGTAGGCATATCTACTGGTTTATATTGTTGTGCATTAGATTGGTATTGGAGTATTTGTCCATCAGTAATGCCCGAATCGTCTACATTTAATAAATTAGTAAGATTCTGAGTTGTTATATTTTTTAAGTAACTTTCTAATGAATGATCACCCCAAGAGTAAGCAGTTTGTGCATTTGTAAGAGTTGTTTGTGTACTAGCATCTAATGCTATTGTACCAGAAGCAGTTATTGGGCCGCCATCTATTCCTGTACCAGTGTCAATCTGGGTAACAGTACCTGTTCCAGTACCTACAAATTCGCTATGTAACAGTATTCGGTGCCCTCCTGTAGTGGCTCCGTCATGTACTCTTAATGTGTTCAGGTCAGTATCTACTGTTACTTCGCCTTGAGCTCCTGTAAATGAAGCATGTTGTGTAGTACTTCCTCTTCTAAATTTTACTTCTGTACTCATTTTGTTTCCTTATGCAACTGTTTGTCCTACAAGTTTATAAATTTTTCCTGTTCCTGCAGGAGCATATGATAATCGTGTTATAATAAATAATTCTTTATTAATATCTTCTCCAAACCCTGTAATAAATTCGGTACCTACATCTATTGCTATAGGGTTTAATTGATTTATTTGATACATATCTGGTACTGGTTCTTTTAAGTAATACAATTTTCCTGAAGGGTTATTCCAATCTGTAGTCCAATCAGCAAAAACATATTTTCCGACTAATTCTGTACAGGTTGCTCCTCTATAAACAACTCCACCTATAACTGATAACCCATTAATTGCTCCACCTGAGTGTGTGTATGATGCAACAGGATTTGCAAAACCATTCATAAATGTATTAACATCTGTGCCTGCGGCAGTAGCAAGGGCAATACCATGATCTAGATCGTATACATTATCCCCTTCTTTTACACTCCAACCGTAATTTTTACCATTTTGGACAATATCAATTTCTTCTATAGTATTTTGTCCTACATCGCCTACCCAACATTTACCTGTTGTTTGATCTATACTAAGTCCATATGGGTTTCTAAAACCATATGCAAAAATTTCTTCTTTGTATGTAGAATGATCTTTATATGGATTATCTGTTGGTATAGCATAATTTGTATATGTTGACGAACCTATATCTACATTTATTCTTAAAACTTTTCCTAATAAATTAGTTCTGTCTTGTGCTAAATGATTCGGATCACCTTGACCACCACCGTCACCTGTTCCTATGTACATAAATCCATCAGAACCAAAAGTTATGGCGCCTCCATTATGATTACTTGCTGGTTGGTCAAATTGTAAAATAACTACTTCTGTATTAATATCTACAGTATCATCTGAAGCAGGAGTAGTAACAGTAAATCTAGATAAAACAGATTCATGATCAATTCCTGCACCTGATTTTGCTTTAGAATAATAAACAAAAACCCAACCATTAGTATCGTAATTAGGATGAAATGCTAATCCTAATAAACCTCGTTCATCATAAGATGTACCTAAAGATTGTATAGTTGACGATAAATCTAAAAATGGGGTTGACAAAATAGCAGAACCTTTGTATACTTTAATTTTACCTGTTTGTTCAGCAATGAATAATCTTTCATCATGACCTGTATTTGTTAATACGACAGGCCCTTCTAATCCAGTAGTATGATCTAAAAATACATTTAAATTAACTGCGGTATCATCTGATATAAATCCGTTATCTTGTTCTGCATCGTGGACTACTAAATCACCAAAGTCTACAGGAATTAAACCATAGTCTGTTTTATTAAGAGTATAATCAGGTGTTCGTATTTTTATTTGATTAGTACCTTCTTCACTAATAACAATTCCGTCGCCTGCTAATAATCTTTTAAATTCTAAATTAACATTACTTTTTTGTTTAAATATTCCTATTCCTTCTGTGTTAGTGCCGGCATTGCTTGCACTATTTGCTTCGCCACCTACTGCTCCTGGAGCAGTTTGCCATGTTAATGTTCCTGTGCCATCTGTCATTAAAAATTGACCGGATGTTCCAGCAGATGAAGGAAATGCTAAATCGTTTAATTTTAACGCACCGCCTGCCCCTACTTCTATTTTTAAATCAGTGTTTAGTGCAGATATAATTTTCTTTTCATTTAAATTTAAATCTCCACCTAATACAGGAGTAGCATCATTTTGAACAGCAGTAAATTGTTCTGTATAGGCTAATGTTTGGCTTGACCCAGGTATTGCCCTGTATACTACAACGGCTGTTTCACCTGCTTCTAATGACGAACTAAATGCAATTTGTGTTCCACTTGCTAAATTTGTTACACTATAATCAACACCTGGCTTTTGTGTAACACCATCTATTGTTACATCTAGTGCCGCAACATCTTTAGGAGAACCTGTTGTCAAGGTAAACGAAGTACCTGGGCCAGTAAATGTATCATACTGAAAGTCAGGTATATTTTGTATATCATCGTAATCAACTGCGGCTAAAACCGCTTCATATCGTTGACCATAGTACATTAACTTCTCTCCAAAACACTTGCAAATATTTCACAATCTGTATGTGTAGCCGCAACTTTTAATGCGTCATCTGCTTCTAAGTTAATTGGCTTATCCAAACTCAATGTTGTATTTGGTGGTATAGGTACTTTAGATAATACTATGTTATCTGAAGTAGCACTATTATCATACACTTTTAATGTAATTTGTACATTAGAAGTAGCATGTTTATTAGCAATATACAAACCATGAATAATTGCCGCGACTTGGTTTGCCGCATTTGCTGTATACATTGTTTCGTCGGTGTCTGCCGCCGAAATTGTATGACTTGCATTTTTAAATGAACTTGCCATATTTTATCCGTTATGCGAATGCAATAGCAAAAGCAATTGCATCGTCTTCTTCTATATAAGCACTTCCGCCAGGTCCACTAACCGCTAAGTTACCTATCTGTATATTGTTGCCTTGTTGTATTACAGAAATACCTGTTCCTGCTGAAATAGAATGAAATTCTAAATCTACACCTGTTTTTTGTTTAAATACTCCAGTTCCTGTACCAACATTAGATACAGTATTTGCTTCACCAGTAGAATTATCAGGGGCAACTCCTGGTTCCCATTTACTAGTTGTTGAGTTCCATATTAATACATCATTATTTGTTGGTGCATTTGCATAATCTACATCAGCAAGGTCACTTGCATTTTTAGATCCAAAATTTGTATCAACACGGGCCTCAGTATAATATTTATTTGTACTTCCTTCTATAACATTGTCTGTACTAATAGTTCCGCCAACTGTATAATTTGTTAAATCAGCTTCTCCAAGGTATCCTAATGCGGTTTTATTAGTAAATCCTATAGCGGCATTTGTTTCGTCAACTGTTAATAAAAATGTATCCGATCCTGCAAAAGAAGCAGGGGTATCTGTTAATCCTAAAAATGTACTAGGAAGTGCATCTACAAATTCTAAATCTGTTCCACTTGCTGATACCCTTAAATATTTTCCTGTGTTACCTGATAACGTATTTGGGGTATCTGATAATCCTGCAAATGTTGTAATATCATCAGGAGCATCTACAAACTCTAATGCACTACCACCTGAATTAACTTTTATATACTTTCCAGCATCTCCAGTTGAAATACCTGGTGTATCTTGTAATGCAGAAAATGTATCAATTTGAACTGGAGGATTAACAAATTCTAATCCTGTTTCATTTGCTTTAATTGCAATATACTTTCCACCTTCATTTGCCATAGTACTAGGTGTATCGTCTAAACTAATAAAACTTTTATCTGTAAAAATAAGACCTGTAGCACCTGAATTAACTGTTACTAATTTACCTTCATTAGTTGAGTAAGTATTAGGTAAAACATCATTTAAATTAATAAAATCTGTAATAGTTGTAGGAACATCTGTAAATTGTAATCCGGTTGCTCCGCTATTAACAATTAACATTTTTCCTACGTTACCAGAAAATGTTGGAGGAGTATCTGTTTGCCCAATAAATGCTGGATTACCATCTATAGTTACTGTAACATTATCGCCTACTGCTGATGCATTTACTCCATCACCAACAAAATCTATATATCCTACTTCATATGTTAATGTAGTTCCTTCATTTCTGATACTTACTTTAGGATAATCAGACCAAATAAATTTACTATTTGCAAAATCATATTGCAAAAATTTATCGTCATCACCTTGTACTGGAGTATCAATATCAATTATTTGTCCTAAAGTTAATGCTTTCCATTTATATGAATTAGTTCCGTAATCATAATATAATACTTTTTCATCGTCTGCTTGTATTGATCCTGCTACATCTAACAATTGGGTTAGTGTGTAATCACGAAATTTAAACGAGGTAGTTGCATGATTATAATATGCTATTTGTTGATCATTAGTAGAAGTTAGAGCATCTACATCTTCTAAATTTTTAAGTTCATATGCTTTCCACTTGAACGATGTTGACGGATGATCATAATATAAAAAATTAGTATCATTGCTACCTGAAACAGGAGCAACATCATATAAATCAGTAAAATTTTCTTGAGTTATATTTTGTAAAAATGTTTGATTTATAAATTCTAAACCTGTACCATCATTTTTAACTTTTACAAAAAATCCTGCTGAACCTGTATAATTTGCAGGAGTATCAGTTAAATCTATAAACTCATCAGGTACACTTACATCAGCAAATTCAAGTGATGTTTCATTGGTAGCAACTTTAACAAACTTTCCTGCTTGACTAGTGTAAGCACTAGGAGTATCTGTTAAACCTGTAAAAACGGTTGCACCTGTTGCTGATTTATCATCTAATACCCAAGTACCATTTAAATATGAAATAATTTTGCCATTAGATACACTGGTAACATCTACATCTGTTAATCCTGCTAATGTATTAGATCCTGTATCTAATTGCGGAGTAAATTTTGTACCATCATATTTTAAAACTTGATTAAGAACAGGAGTTGTTGTAGTTGTGTCAACATCCGTTAAATCATCCAATACAGTAGGTATAGATAATGTTGAATTTACCCATTTATTAGTAGTACCTGCAACCCAACGTAATACCTGATCAACTGTTGGTGAAGTTGTTGATGTATCTACATCTGTTAAATCATCAATACTAGCAGGAACAACTGTAAGTTCTTCCTTCCATTTTTGAGCGGTAGAATTCCATCTTAAAAAATATCCATTAGTGCTAACATTTAATGCTGAAGTATCGACATCTCGTATATCAGTTAAATCATCATCATCTTTATCAAAATAATTTTGAGTTGCATGATTAGTCCAAGCATGGGCGGCATCCCAATTAGTAATTTTTTGTTGGGTTATCCCTGACGAAACATGAGCACCAAACACAGGGTCAGTTTCTGTATAAGTTTTTAGGTATCCTTCTACACCATGATCTCCCCATCCGTGAGCGGTATCCCAATCGGTAATTTTTGCAGTAGTAATATTACCTGCCGGTGAAGCAAGAAATACAGGATCTTGTTCGTCTAATGGTACGTATGTAAAAACACCTGTTGTATTATCATACGTTAATGTTGATGTTGCATTTGCTGTTGCATTTGTTACAGATAAATCTGTTAAATCTACAGTACCCGATGATCCCCATTCTAATGTTGTACCTGTTGAAGGAAATCGTAATACTTGTCCTGCCGCACCAATAACACCTGGTATTGTATATTTGCCATCAACAACAATATTGTTATTATTATCTACAATTTCATTTGTTATTGTTAATGTTTTTTGTTGCCATGTAATTGTTGCTCCGGACCCATCTCCTGATCCATTTGCATCTTCATTATAATCATATAATTGTTCCGCAGTATCATTTGCCGCTACTATCTGTAAAAATGCTCCTGCTGAACCATCGGTTATTCTAGTTCCAGTAGATTCGCCATAAGTAATACCATTGGTATATATCTGACCTGAAGCATGTGTACCATCTGCTACAGTTGAAAATTCAAATTGACTGTTTACTAATGTTGCATTACTTGTATCAAATTTGTATGTGCCTCCAGAAACAAAATTAAAAGATGTAATAGCAGTACCTGCTCCAACTATTCCGGTTGCATCTTCAAAAATATATTTTCCGCTATCAAATTTTACATAATACGTTTGAGTAGTAGTAGGAGGTGCAGTAGTTGTTAATTGTATACCGTTACCTTCGGCTAAAGTTATTTCATCTACTGCGGTTGCTGTAAGTTTATCTTGGCCTGCTATATTCCAATGTTTAAACGTACTTTCCATAGCAATTTTCATTGCTTTGTTGCCTAAATCAGTTAATGCAAACCCGCTATCTACATCAAACTGTATTGATGTTACATCTGTGCTAGTAACATTTGCACCAGTGCCTGTTTCTTTTACTTCTAATTGAAAAGAGGATCCTCCTCCTCCGCCAAAGTTTTGTAAACCTTCAGTACCTATATATCTATATCCTTTAAGCAAATATACAGAATGTGTGTAAACTCCACTTGATTGAGTTAATAAAGGATCTCTAAGATTTCCATTAGGATTACCTACCATTACAAATACACCAGATTCATAATCCCAATAATATTCTTCATCTGTAGATTGTGGATATATTTCTTCGTAATCTTGTCTTGCTGTTAAGTCGTAATTACCATTACCTCCGCCAGCAAGTGCTATTGCAAATTTAGGCAAATATGTTGCACCATATGTTGCTCTAAGCCAATTATTAAGTCTAGTAGTACCGTCGCCTACTGTAGAACATGCAAGCCATGATCGTTGATCTGCTACAGTAGGATCTCGTGTTAATTCTATAACACCTGCAGATTCTCCTACTGCGGTACCATTTACAGCACCATTTTTATATTGATAAGAATTAACAGTAGCAGTATTAACATCGGTAGCAACTGCCGGTATTAAATGACTGTCTATCCATAAGTTATGTGTCGGGTTTGGAATAGGACTAACTATGGCTTCGTTATTTGGTCCTTTCTCGTGATCAAATGCCGTTCGAGCTTTACCATAATTGACTTTTTTATCAATTCTATTCGTGATTACATCATTTAAATTATATGTCGGCATATTAACTACTCCAATCCTCTACTGATATTGCGGTTACTGAATCACCGTTTTCTATACCAAATCGTACTAGCACATGTTTTTGAGTTGCTAAACCAGTATTTGCTGTTCCTAAATCTAAATTAGCATATGCATTTGTTAATACTGTATTAACTGCAAATGCTCCTTGGTCTGAGGCTGTACCTTGCCGTCTTACACCATCTGATCCGTTACCGCCAGCACCTGTATTTGATCCTGGAAATTCTGCTCCACCATATAGTGTACTACAATCTAACCAACCATTTAACCCACTTGTGTTATCTGTATCGTATCCTGGAAATGCTATATAAAGAGATGATACTTTTCCTGACATTTTAATAGCAAATTTTGCCATACTATTTCGTTGGAAGCACATTGTAAAATATTGTGTAACACTAGACAGTCTACCTCCGCCACCTTGATCTGCATTTACAGGTAAGTAACCTGATGAAAAATCTTCTAGTGTATGTTTAATTTCATTTAAATAACATCCTGCTTCATTTGTACCAGGCAATGTATCATTTTGACTATCCCATGCATATGTTGTATAATAATTGTTACTTGTATCTGTGTAAGCAGGATAATCATAATCTGTTCCTGTCCAAGGACCGTTAATACGTATTAAATTTGGTGCTCCACTAACTGCCGCTCCTACAGTTATATTATTAGGTAATGCCGCTTCATCTAACGTTGGAGATTCGATCCAATACATTAATTTTGTAGTATCCGTTACACTAGCACCAGACCCATTTACATTTTCTGCTCCTGATTTTATTTTTCCATCTTTTCCTAATCCTGAACCATTTATATTAACAGTTAAATCGCTTAATGTAACTGGTGATCCTACACCTACATTTTTATTAGGAACATATCCATGAAGATTTGTATGAGTTTTTACACTTGGAGGTAACATATCATCATAGATATAAGTCTGGGTAGATATTGCAGTTCCAGTATCATTACTAATTGTAAGAGGTGTTGTTGTGTATCTATAAGTTTGCCCTGTAAGATTTGATAGTGTTTGACCTGTTATAGATATACTAGCACCAGTATTATAAAATGCAATACCAGACATATATCTATATGTGGCTGTTCCTGCCACTGAAGTTCCCCATCCGGCAATTGACGGAACATCTGTCATATCATCATATACCCATTTGGCTTGATAGGTTGATGTTCCATCCTCGTGCTTTAATTGCATTGTATTGTAACCTATCGGAACTGTAGGGAAATGTACTTTTGCTATAAATTCTTTATAAAAATTATCAGGATAAGTGTTATGGTTTAAAAGATTTGCGTCACGTTCAGCAGTAATTTCTAATTGTCCGCTTGCATCTACATTTCCTGAACTATCATATCTGTTTACTTGAGGCGATCCATTAAACACTACCATACCATCTGGCGATCCATCAGCTGATTCATTGATATGGGCTTTTAATGTTCCAGTATATGTACCATTTGATGGAAATTCGTTACTCCATTGCGTTGTATCTGAAACCATAGAAGATGTTACTTGCCTGTTAACAGCGGTTGAGGCAGATGGTGCCGAAGACCCAGCGGTATTATCATCTGTATCATCACATATGTGAGGTTGGGTACCTACACTAGACGGAGGATTTATAGTAGAACCTGTTAACCCATCCGGTGGAGTAGGAGCTTTTCTTATTTCTATATAATCTACTTTGTTTTCGGTATCATCAGTACCACCAGCATAACTATTATCTGTAGATGTAATTAATTTTACAGTTCGTAGTAACGGTGATCCTGTATTAGTATATGTGTTACTAGGACTCTCTGCTGAACTTGTATTAGAATCTCCAAAATCCCATGAATATGCTGGGTTAAGAGAAACGCTATTATCTGTTAATCCCGTAGATGATCCTGTAAATTGTACAATATTAGATGCACCATTAGCATCGGCTCCACCATTAACAGGATCATATTTTGTAAAATCAAATCCTATTCGAGGATCTACATAATCAGGACTACCATTTGCTGAAGTATTTTGATTTGTAAATGCTCCACTAAATCCTGCTCTAGGATCTACATTAACTGTTATAGTTGTTACAGATGTTGTATCTGAATTACTTGTAGATCTTAAATTTTGTGCCTTTAATGTTACATCAAATGTTTCTGCAACAAGATCGTCTGCTAATGTAAAATAATGTTCTATATCATTGAGATAATCTCCATCAACATTACTACCACCTGTTACAACTGTATCGCTTGTTGAATCGCCCCAATCCCATGTAAATGTTGTATCTCCCCAAGTACCTAAATTTGCAGAATTGTTTGTAAATCTAGTAGGATGGCCTTCTTGTGTATTAGTTGCGCCTTGAGCATTAGTATCTCCGGATTCATCATTGTTACCTGTTGTTAAGTTGTTTACATTAAAAGATGCAACAGGTATTATATATCCGCTAATATGATCTGTTTTTTCTAAACTACTTGTAGCACCTACCCCTCCTTGTGCGGTTGTACTTCTACACCAAACTTTCGGAGACCATTGTGTATCTGCTGTGACTGTATTACCACCAAGATCATAATCATAGGTGTATGTTTTTGTAGATGCCCATTCGATCCAATTTGATTCAACATGAGCATTATCACCATTAGTATTAGCACTTGCAGGAAATTTTGAACCGTCTCCAAATTCAATCATCCAGTAATGTGTATATAACGATGCTGATGTATCAAATTCTATTTCTCTACCTGCTTGTGGACCTCCCAAATCTACAACTTGATCGCCATTTGTTGTTGTCCAAGAAACTTCTGGATCTGGTGTCCATAATTCAACTGCGGCATCTTTTTTATAAATTGAATAACTGCCTTCAGTTAATCCTGTTGTACCTGTAGCAGACTGACATTTTAATGTCATTGTTACATTAATATCGCCGCCTGCAACAGATGTAAAATTTTGATCATAATATCCATTGCTTATTGTAGTTGTATCGTTTGCTACATTAACTGTATTAGCCGGTGTTGTAACATCTTCAAACTCCCAATCTGCATGAGTAGCATCTCCTGGATCAGAAATAGTAAATCTTACAGTTAATGGGACCGAAGGAGATGCTCCGCCTTCTAACGGAGAATTAGTAAATGCCGAACCTTGAACATATGTATTATTACGTATATTTCTAACAGTTTCATTTATGCCGTCAATTGCATCGGAAATAGAACCAGAAGTATCAATACCAGACAATAATGTACCGCTACTATAACTAGAATTTTTATGATAATATGCTCCATCATTATATGTTGCATCAGATGGTGAACCTAATGCTCCACCTCCGCCGCCTGTATTTGGCACATTTTTCCATTCACTATTTGCATTATCCCATTGTAATATTTCGCCAGCAGATGGATTTGTTATATTTGTATCTGTTAATGCTGAAATAGTTAAAGCACCTGAGGAAGTTAAATCTACTTCAGTTTGTTCATAACTCATCCAGTATGGTTTTCCATCTGCTTTTGTATAAAAATATCCACCTTCGCCGTCTGCTGGTTGTGTTGGGGAGGTTCCTAGTTCTGCTGTTAAATGAATAGCAGTATTAAATCCCCACATGTCTGTGGCTTTACTCCAAGTAATAGTTTTATCTGATGCGGCTTTAAGTATAATACCGCCACCATCTGCTGTATCATTTGTAGGAGTTGTTACTGTTCCTATTTCAATGTGTATATCATCTACTTGAAGAGTAGTACTGTTTACAATTGTTTGCGTTCCATTTACAGTAAGAGTGCCATTAACAATTAAATCATCAAATGTTACATCATCTGTTGTGTTTAAAGTTTGATCAAAACTAGAAACTATTGCCCAAGTTCTATCGCCTTTTAAAAATTTAACTTCGTCTCCTGCTACTGGTGCAGGTACTAAACCTTCTGTTCCGTCTGTAGTAGATGTTGCTCCTCCAAATGGAGATCCACCAGCATAGTTGTTTACGTGTATTTCTTTAGGAATACCTGATTGATCTTGTGTCCAATCTATGTGTTGATCTGCGGACCAATTTGTTAATTGATTATGATCCCAGTCTGAATTAACATATGTTGTATTAGGTGGTACTGCCCATACACCTGTTGCACTTAAATATTTTAATTGGTCTCCTGCTACTGGTGCAGGAACAAATCCATATGCTCCATTTACTGATGAAGATGCTCCGGAAAAATTACTTGGTTTGTTTGTTAAGTCATCATAACTACCGCTAAACAAATCAGGTTTATTTGTTAAGTCATTATAGTTTCCTTGAAATGCATCTAATATTCCATATCCTGCAATAGTTGTTGGTACTTCAGTTAAATTAGCAAATACACCATTAAATGCATTATCCCCCGAGCCTACCGGAGTTGACCACGAACCTAAGTGATTTAAAAATTGACCATCAGATCCACCGGGCGGTAACCATTGTGCAACAATATGCGAATGTGTAGATGTTCCGCCACCAGTACCGGAACCTGTTCCCCCTCCACCACCTCCTGTGGTAGTGCCTGTTGTAGTTTCAGAAATAGTAATAGGTAAACCAGTTTGTGGTGCTTCTGTTGTAGTTGTTGTTGAAATTAATGTACTAAGCTGAGCATATTCTGTTTCGGGTGTAGTTTTAACAACATACTGCTCAACAGGCGTACTAGTATCAATAGTAGTATCTGTTTCTTGTTTTACTAAATTAATAATTCTGCGTCTGTCAATTTCAGATATATCTTTTATAAATTTAGTAGTTTCTTTATAATAAGCATATTGAGCTTGCTGTTGAGCAGTTTTATCAACACCACCATCTTTATTTTTAAGAGTAAGATAATTTTTTCTTATATATTGAATACCTTCATTCCGTAACCATGACCTAGGTTTCATACTACCATAGTTACATAATCTAAACAATGACGCTTCTGCAATTCTACGAGTAGGAGTTCTGTTATCTATTTGTATTGCAGATGATACTTGGTCAATAGTACCTTTTTGAATAAAATAAATTAAATCAAATTCATATCCTTCAGTCTGGGTATAATCGATTGAACCAGTATCATAGAACATACTAACTAAAGCATCCCATTGATGCTGTAAAACAAATTCAGGACTATTGTTTAATCGTTTGCGAAGATTATTTTGTGCTTTAGTAACATCTGTAATCCATAATCTATATGCATTTGTTTCTGTTATACCATTAGGAAAAGCTTCACCTGAATATCTATAACCCATTACATATTTTTCACCATCCCAATGGCGATGGCCGCGATATAATTCTTTACCTAACATAAAGTTAAGTCCAGCGTCACTTATTGCGGCTGTCTTGGTGTTTATAGGAGTAGAAGAATAATGAGGTGATAATGATTGATCATCATAATTTATCTCTATCGGTAATTCTTTATATCTAGTAGCCATTAACTAGGACCTCCGCCGGAAGTGAAACCTGGTGCTAAACCTTCACCTAGTGGCATTAATTTTTTATCTTCGTGTCCTAACCATGGTTCATGCTCAGGTACTCTTGTACATACACTTTGTAATACACTAACATTTCCTACTAATGGAGCAGGCTCTGGAGGAACTGCATCTGTAGCACTACCACCATTTAAATCTAATCTTGCCGCTTTAACAGTAGTTTGACCTGCTGTTATAAGACTTCCATCTAAGTCTGCTTGTATAACATAATTCATAGCAGTTTTCATTTGAAAGTCACCTGTTGTAGCATTTATATTAATTCCATCTGAACCTTCTGCTCTTATTTTTATACTACCCTTTGATTGTATATTAATGTCTCCGTCAACATGTAAATTAAAATCTTTAAGTGAATGATAAGATATATCGTCTGTACAAAACACATCCATTTTGCCTTCATTAGTAAGTTCTACCCAAGCAGTACCTTGTTTATTAATAATATAAACTATACCTTTTTCGTCATTGAGTAATAATTGGGCACCACCAGCAGTTCGTATTCGTATTCCTTGATCTATTGCTGGAGGTGACGGCTGTCCTGGTAAAGTAGTTCCTATTGGTTGTCCATCATCCATTACAAATTGATGTTGTCCTGGTGTTAGTATACCAAAAACTCTGCTAGGACTTTCTCTTCTAGCACCGCTAGTACATGTTCCTCTAATTGCATCATATTGAGCTAATGAAAGAAGTCCCTGTAATTCAAGAGCTTCTTTCATTGGCTTATGAGCAGGACGTAATGTAGGTAACTTATCGTACTTGTTTTTTTCTGCACCTGGTGCTGGTCCTTCATATGTCATAGCAGACGGAATACCTGGTACCGTAAAATTAACATTTTCTTGGAAGAAACAACCTAACCAAACACCTTCATTAATATCTCCGTTAATAAAACCTACTAACCCTTCTGTTTCTATAGTAGGCGGAACCATCCAAAAACCATAAGCAGTTTGTGTATCTTTAAAGTCTGTAGACATTGGTTTTTGTAAATATGGATTAGATGCTCCGGCAAACGGCGACAAATATCTAACACTAATCCATGTATCTTCTCTAGAAGGATGTCCAATTTCAGGAATGTATACTTGTAATCTACCCATAGAAGCCGAATCAAGAGATCGTTTAATATATGCTCTATACATATAGGGCATAGATCTAATCTTAATATTACTATCACCACTTCCGTTTACTGCTACCTGTGTTTTAAATTCTACTGCCATATTTTACTCCGGTACACATCCTAATTCAAACCATTGGTCTGCATCTTTTTCCCTAGACCAATATTTTTTTGCACCTCTACGCCTTCCACAATCTCTAAATTCAAAATAATTTTTATTCCAACCTGTTCCATAATTTGCATCTGTATATTTTTGAAATAAATCATCTCCGCCATTACCGCCCCAATGAAATCCTTGGGCTTCTCCTAATTTACCTATTTCTATCCAATGTGTTTTATTTGCCGATGTTACAGATCCGTCTGCTTCATGTAAATATTTTGTTTTGTTTACACTATTAATACTAACAACTTCTATTCTAAAAGCAGTACCTGTTAAATGATGGCTATCTTTATAATCATGTTTAAGTGTATCTTTTTTACGTAAGTCTTTATGTTTACTCAATGGTCTAACACCTGTTACTATTTTAATAATATAAATGCTTCCGTGAGCTTTTGCATTTATAACAAAATTTGCCGCAAGTTTTCGTAACTTAGGATGCAATCTTGCTATCTCAATATTAGTTCCAATATCATTTGTACTAGGAAAAGTCCAATTGCCATCTTTATCGGGTCTTTCACCAAATCCTGCTCCACTACCTAAAGGCGGCTTTTCTCCAAATTGTGTTTTATATGTTGCCATTAAAATATTCCTCCAGTTTGTGCGGCAGTCGAGGCATCGGCGGCGGTTTGAGCCGTATGTGCTTCTTGTTTTAATTCTAATTCATTTGTAAATCTTAATAAAGTAGGTCGAGCTTTTTCATAATTAGTTCCAAGATCCCTTACTGCTCCGAGTGATTGGGTAAATGCTCCATTTGTAAATCGAGATATAACAGAAGTTACTTTAAATATTCCACTTATTGTTGTATTATCTACAAATTCCATTTTTCCTGTGTCTTCGTCTGGTTCTACAGGACTTCTAACATTTAACCAAAATAAATTTGCACCTTGTTCGTATATTGCAAAATCTGCTATGCCTGACATAGCATTTCTAAATTGTTTAGTTAAATTTGACATACCTAACCAATAAGGATCTCCTTTAATTTCTAAATCTATTTTAGCCAATTCATTACCGCCAGATAATTCCATATACATATTACCTAACTTTATTCGACCTGTACTTTGATCAGGTGTTACATTTTTTTGTAAATCATCTCCTGTATCTACAGTATCTGACGAAACGGTATACATCGAAACGTCTTCTTGAGTAGAAGGTAATGCATATGACTCTACAAATAAACCACTGCCTTTTCTAATATTTGTGCCAGTTTCACTTGCAAGTGCCGCTTGAGCTTTTTCTAATCCTTCTGCATCTGTAGGATTTGCACCGTATACTAATCCTTGATCGCTCATAGGTCCATATGTTTTACCATAATATTTTCTAAGAGACGGTGGTAAATCATCTTTTTTTCTCATCTTTTTTGCTTCTTCGCCTTTTGATGAAGAACCTACCGCTAACTTTTTTGAATTTTGTGATCCTTCTCTTTGAGCTTGGTGTCCTGCTCTAATTGGCATGGCTCTAAAATATGTAAGATTAAAATTCATATCAAAATTTAATACTTCTGTGTTTAATCCTGTAAAATTATAATCGTATCGTTTAGTAAGTAATTGTTCTTCTAATAATTTGTTTATTCGTTTTTTCATTACATCAGGATCATTAAATTGTGTGGCCAATTCACCTGAATAAACAGCAGGTTCTTTATATGGTGCAAACGAATACAAATATTTTCTAGAATATCTTTTTCTTTTTATATCGTATTCACCAAATCTCATATCACAGACTAAACGAAAAACTTCTGCAATGTTAGATGCATCTGTCATAGGACCGTCAGGTCCTAATTGTCGTAAAAACCCGCCGTCTGCTGTTTCAATTTTTTGAAATTCAACTGTTGCACCCATAATAGAATTTAAAATATCTGGAATTTGTGATCCTTTTGCTATTTGGATCATTATTTTAGAACCATCTAAAAAAGATCGTGTTGTCTGATCATTTGTGTTTGCTTTTAAATTGGCAAATTTATAATCTTTCCATTTGGGATCTAACATAATATAATATTCATCTTTAATAAAATGTGCTTCAGCATCAACTTCGTCTTGGGCACATTTATTTAGAAAGGCTTGAAATCCTTTAACCCATTCGCCTAATGTAGATGCGGCTAAGGTAGAAGCATTTTTTATGGTTGGTCCTGTTCCTCCAGCATAAGATGAAACACCTGGTGATGTTGCAGATATTCTATATTGCCCGCCTTTTTCTGTTATCGATATATTCATATTTTCTAACATAAGAGGATAAACAAAATAATATTCTGATTGGCCTGGCTCTACATTTTCTGCATTACCATTATTAAACATTACTTCTAATAAGTATGTTGCTTCTTTTGGTGTTTTAATTCCTAAATCTTTACATGCTCTATTAATATAATCTAATAGTGCCGCTCCATGTGTTTCAACTATTGTTATATTAAATCCTTTTCCTTGTGCAGATCTAGTTCCTTGATTCCAACTTACTGCCGCCATTATTTCTAAATCTACTATATTAAATACTGCCGTTGTTGCAGTTTCTGCAATTACTATTTTTTTCTTATTATTTAAAGATAAATTATGAACAATAGTTGGATGGCATATACTTAATCGAAGATAATATGTTGCTGTAGGCATAGAACTTAAAGCATTACCTAAAAAACCCCTAGGGGAATATTTTATAGAATCCTTAGGTGAAAACCCTCCCTTGGCATCATTTGATGCTGATGAATTACCTGCACCGTATTCATTTGCAATAAATGGATCCATTTATATTCCTTTTCAATTTAAATATGCACTTACATCAGATGGGCTAGGAGTTATTATTTCTACGCCTTCTATAAAATCCCAAACTGGATCATTTAACTTATCAGGATTTAACATTTTAAAAACCCACCATAATTGAGGAGTACCATATAATTCATTACTTAAAAGGTCGGGACGATTTCGATAATGTCTTGAAATTGTCATAGTTATTTCATTACCTGTAATTTCAACTTCTGGTGCTTTCCATATTCCTAATCTACCTGCATCCATTGAAGTTAATGCGTATACACTATTAGTTTTATATGTTGCCATTAAATAAATCCGTCCTTAACTAATTTTCCTGATTTAAAATCATTCATAGTAAATTTTGTTCTAAGTTTACTTGGTGTTTGTTGTATAACCATATCTACTACTAAATTTAACATAGTTGGTACTTTTGAACTAAATCCATCCGAAAATCCTGCCGATGCAGAATCTGTTTCTACATCTATGTAATCTATATCTTGTCCTAAATCATACGCAAACGAACGAATTAAAACTGGGACATTACTAAACATTAAATCTCCATATGCACTAAATTTTAGTACAGGAGGAGGAGTTCCTCTTTTTTTATCATTCATACCAAAATGCATTTTTGTTACAATACGTAAAAAATGTAGAACTGCAATCATGTAATGCCCTTCTGCCGCAGAATTTGCAGTCAACGGACCAGACACTTGTAAATTAGGAGGTCTACTTTTAGTAAAATAACTAACAGGATAATTTGTATGTGCCGTTTCATATTCGCCATATTCTGCTTGATGAGATATATTAATAGTCGGTGTATACGGCCAAATTATTCCGCCAAATTTTCTAAGGGGTAATAAAATAGGATTTGGTGCACCTGTCTCTGTTTCTAATATATCACTATTTCTTGGCAACGATACTCTTGCTCGTACATCTTTCATCGTCTAATTCCTCGCATTACTATGCCAAATATTCTATCTCTAGATTTAGAATCTGTTTGTATGTTTCCAAAATAATCATTGAATAATTCTCGCATCTGTGATTGATCATCTTCTTTTATTATATCAGATCTAAATTTTGAAGCGTTCATGCCGCCTTCCATGCTAGGTACTGTATATTTGTAAGAACGTTCTTGTCCTGTTTCAGGATCTACAGAAGGTTCAGGTAATATATTTTCAGTATATTCTTGTACAACATTACCGGATTTTAATCGTTCAGCATCCTTAACACCTAATGCTAATACTACATAATTGGAAGAAGGATCCCTTCCTACTTTAGTTAAATCAGGTCTGTATGGCATAGTTTCTACAATACGATCTTTCGGTACTCCATACATTGTTGCAATTATATCTGCCTTCTCCTGAAATGTAAATGGATCAGTAGAGTAGTCACCTGCCGCATGTGCCTGTTGTTGTTTTTTACCAAACATAGTAGCGATAAATACGTTGTTGGCACCAAACTTTTCACTTAAATGTTTATATACACCATAATGCCCTTTATGCATAGGCTGGAATCTGCCTCCATAAAATACAACCGGTGTTTTAGCAATTGCTTCAAAAAGTTCAAGAATTCTCATATTAATATTTATTCGAAAAATTCTTGACTTTTTTTACCTTATAATGTATAATAATAGCAGTAAATAACCACGGAGAATCATGGCTGTAAAACGAAATTATTTAAACAATAAAGATATTTTAAAACAAATACATTTATCAAAACAGACATATTGTGCATATACACATGATAAATTTAAGGATTACGATTTAATTGTAGCAGAACATGTTAATTGTATTGATATTGAAGATTTAACAGACGAAAATAAAGAAGAGGCAATTACCAATCGTAAAAAACGATTAGAAATTGACAAGGATGTAGAAGTAGAAATTGATCCAAATGATATTGTTTATAGAGTTTATGACTTTGCACACATACCTTTAGAACCAGGCAGAAAAAATAAACCTAAAACAATAGCGGATCATCATGCTAAAGTAAATTTTCCTCCTTTTAAACACTATGTTTGGAATCAAAATAAAAACAGATATAAAGAAGTAGCAAGATCACATTGGAAGGGCACCATTTCTACAGGTAAGTTTTGTGTTGAACATGGATACATGACAGATGAACTTGCTAATATGTGTATGAAACTTACAGAACGATATGCTACACGATCTAATTGGCGAGGGTACACTTATGTAGATGAAATGCGGTCGCAAGCATTATTGCAACTATCACAAATTTCATTACAATTTGATGAAAGCAAATCACAAAACCCATTTGCATATTATACTGCCGCAATTACAAATTCTTTTACACGAGTATTAAATGTCGAAAAACGTAGTCAAAATATACGTGACGATCTACTAGAAAAAGCAGGACATAATCCTAGTTATACTAGACAAGTAGCACATCAAATTGCTATTGCTGAAAAAGCAGAAACAGAAAGAAGAGAACGAGGCGAAGTATAATGCTTCATAGTAGAATCGATTTTAATGAAGACATTGCAACAAATGTTAGGTTATTTAATCCGTTTGGACCTAACATGTTTTATATGTCATTAAAAGATCGACATACAGCAGAACTGTTAGAAATAATTAATAAACTTAGTAGCCAACAAGATATAAAAGATAAATTAAATGCAATTGGTCAAATTGTTCACGGTACTAAAGGAAAAGAAAATCAAAAAAATAGTATAGTTGATGGAGAAATGTATCCTATACGTACAGAATTTTTAGAAGAAAATGATAAACAAATTCTTATAGATGTAATTACAAATTTAACATTAACATATGGTCAAATTGTTACTTCTCATGCTAAAGATGATCTTGCATTAAGAGATGATTCTGACGCCATTGAAAAACTAAAAAAAGAAGAGAATGAATATGTGGCTGAAATACAAGGTCTTTGGTATGTTAAAATGAAGGCTGGAGATTTTCATATATTACATGAACATTCTACATCTGGAGCAACTTTCAGTGGAGCAATATATTTAGATGTGCCTGAGTTACCTTGGCCACAAGGTAATATAAATTGGATTCCTCCTGGCGGAGAAAACACTATGTATAATGGAACATGGCAACTTAGTCCTAAATCAGGCGATATTATTATGTGGCCTGCATGGTTATTACATACAGTATATCCATTTAAAAGTGATAAAGAACGAATTATGATTTCTTTTAATTCTATTTTATTAACCCAAAAAGGGGAGAAGTATAATGCTTTATAGTAATATTAATATTAATAATGATTTTGGAACTGATGCAAGTTTTTTTAATCCATTTGGTCCTAATTTTTTATATTATAAGTTACAACCTGATGTTTTAAAAAAAGCATTAGACTGCATAATTGCATATAGAAGTGATCGGAAATACATTGAAGAGTTAAAAACTACAGGACAAATAGTCCAGGGAACTAGATCAAAAGAAAGTCAAGAAAATTCTATTGTTAGTGGTGAAATGCTACCAATAGATCAAGAGTTTCAAACAAAACATTTTGATAATGTTATTCAAGATATTATTAATATATCTAGTTATAATTATGGATTACAATCTGCTAAATTTAGTGTATTCGATATGGGTATGCGAGATATGCAAGACGAATATGTAAAAGAAATTGATGAAGATATATCGTCGTTGAAAGTTTCTATTAAAGATTGTTGGTTTGTTGTTTTAAAAGAAGGAGACTTCCATATTTTACATGAACATCATTATGGAGGAGCAATTCTTAGTGGAGCAATTTATTTAGATGTACCTAAAAAACCTTGGCCTCAAGGTAATATTAATTGGATAGCCAACGGCCCGTCAGTTCATATGTTTAACTCTAGTTGGGGATTACAACCAACCTCAGGAGATGTTTTTGTTTGGCCATCCTGGCTTAAACATACTGTATATCCTTTTAAAGGAGAAGGAGAACGAATTATGATATCGTTTAACACAACCCTTTTAAGTGCAAGAGATAAAAAAAATGACAAATAATTTATTTAAAAAAGTAGCATGTTTCACAGACATACATTTTGGTTTAAGAAATAATAGTAGATTACACAATACAGATTGTGAAGAATTTATTAAATGGTTTATTGAAGAAGCCAAAAAAGAAAAATGTGAAACTTGTATATTTTTAGGTGATTGGCATCATCATAGGGCATCTATTAATGTTAGCACATTAAATTATACAATGTCTAATTTAGAATTTTTATCTAAAGCATTTACAAATGTATTTGTTATAATGGGCAATCATGATTTATTTTACAGAGATAAACGAGAAATTAATAGTGTAGCATTTGGTGGATTATATGATAATGTACATATTGTAAATAGTATTTTTACAGAAGGTGATGTTAGCATTGTTCCGTGGTTAGTTCAGGATGAATGGAAAGAAATGCGTAAACTTAAATCTAGATATATATTTGGACATTTTGAATTAGGCGGATTTCAAATGAATCAACTAGTAGCAATGCCTGAAACAGATGGATTAGGTAAAGAACATTTTGGAAATCAAGAATATGTATTCAGTGGTCATTTTCATAATAGACAACAACAAAAAAATGTAGTATATATAGGTAATACTTTTCCGCATAACTATTCTGATACTTGGCAAGATAATAGAGGAATGATGATATTAGAATGGGGTAAAGAACCCCAATATACTGCATGGCCAAATGCACCATCATTTAAAACAATTAACCTTAGTAAATTAATTGATGCACCAGAAAAATATTTAAAACCAAAAACATATATAAGAGTAACATTAGACATAGACATTTCATATGAAGAAGCAACTCATATTAAACAAGCATTTACAGACGAATATAAGTTACGAGAAATAGTATTATTACCAGAACGAGAGGACGAACACGAGGTAGATTGGTCCGAAGGAGAGGTTCCAAAATTTGAATCTGTAGATCAAATAGTATTAAGCGAACTTTCTACTATTAAATCAACCCATATTGATAACAATAAATTGGTTGACATCTATAACAATCTGACTGTATAATAATAGATTATGCTTACTATCAAAGAAATTACCATCAAGAATTTTATGAGTGTTGGTAATGTAACACAAGGAGTTCTTTTAAACGATACTGGTTTAACTTTAGTTCTTGGAAACAATTTAGATTTAGGCGGAGACGGGTCACGCAATGGTACAGGAAAAACAACTCTTGTAAATGCGTTATCTTATGGTCTGTTTGGTCTTCCATTAACTAATATCAGACGTGATAATTTAATCAATAAAACCAATGGCAAACATATGCTTGTCACGATTGAATTTTCATGCAATCGTGTAACGTATAGAATTGAACGAGGACGTAAACCGGGTATATTAAAATTTTATGTAAATGATTCTGAACAAGTAGATGAAACAGATGAAGGACAAGGTGAAAGTAAATTAACACAAAAGCAAATAGATAAAGTTCTAGGTATGACACATAATATGTTTAAACATGTTATGGCACTTAATACATACACAGAACCTTTTCTTGCTATGAAACAAAATGATCAGCGAAATTTAATAGAAGAATTGTTAGGTATTACTTTACTTTCAGAAAAAGCGGCATTATTAAAAGAGTTAGTTAAAGAAACAAAAGATAACCATAAAGAAGAAGAATACAGAATAGGTGGAATTCAACAAGCAAACGAACAAATAGAAAGTTCTATAAATGATTTACAACGACGAAGTGATTTATGGGATAGGAAGCATAAAGAAAATATAGAAGAATTAAAAACCAAATTACTAGAATTATCTGAAGTAGATATAGATATAGAATTGCAAGCTCATAAAGACTTAGAAGCATATAGTGAGCTTCAAAGAAAAACGTCGCAACTAGACGGGAATATTGCACAAATTGACACCAAAATCTCCAAGTTAAATCAAGACCTGTCGAGTATAAAAGATGATGCATGTTACGTATGTGGAAAACCATTAGATGATGAGTTGCATAAAAAACTATTAAAAACAAAAGAAGATAAATTAAAAAATTATACAGAAGAAGTGTCTGAGTATAAACGAGAAAGAGAAGACCTAGGATCGTTAGGCAAGCAACCAATTACTCATTATGATAAAATAAGCGATGCATATAATCACAAAACAACATTAGATACGTTATCAAATCAATTAGAAAGTAAGTTAACAGAAACAAATCAGTATATAGAACAAATAGAAACACTCAAAGATAAAGGGTTACAGGAAATTAATTGGAACAAAATTAATGAATTAAACAATTTAAAAGAACACCAAGAATTTTTATTAAAGCTTCTTACAAATAAGGATTCTTTCATAAGAAAGAAGATTATAGACCAAAACTTAGCATATTTAAATACAAGGCTTAAATATTACTTACAAAAACTAGGTCTTCCACATTATGTAACTTTTCAAAGTGACTTAACTGTAGAAATTACAGAGCATGGAAGAGATTTAGATTTTGATAACTTATCACGAGGAGAGCGAAATCGGCTTATACTAGGTTTAAGTTTCTCGTTTAGAGATATATTTGAATCTATGAATACTCCAATTAATTTATTGTTTATAGATGAATTAATTGACTCCGGAATGGATACAACCGGAGTTGAGTCTGCATTGGCTGAGCTTAAAAGGATTACAAGGGAACGAAATAAAAATATATTTTTAATTTCACATAAAGACGAACTTGTAGGACGAGTAAATGATATATTAAATGTAGTTAAAGAAGATGGATTTACATCATTTAGTTGCGATAAGGAAGTACTAGAACATGTCTGAAACACCATGGATTGATAGAAGATCGTTATTAGAAATAACCCAGCAATCTAGAGGAGGTGCAGGATTAGTACCGCTAGATATGGGATATGTGTACGTCTTTAAAAACGGAGAAACCAGACATTGTTCAGATGACTCGGAGGCATATAACTTTTATGCAGATAACAAAGAACGACTTGACTCAGAACCAACAATTTAAATTTTTTATAGCGGCACCATTTGGTAATTATATTAAACATAAAAATGCAATTAATGTTAGAGGTTCTTTTACAATATTACGTAGACCAGGATTAATTAAACAACTGTTTAAAACTCTTAGATATGATTTTTCTAAAAAAGGCTGGAAAAACCAATTAGGACTCCGTAATCCAGGGATAAAATACGGGCTTAATAAATACAGAAACAACGGCAAAGAAATTATAAGCATTGCCGCAATTATGCCTAGAGATTGGGGTGACTTTGCAAAAGACATACCCGATCATGTAAACTTAGAATTAAATTTAAGTTGTCCGAATATAGATAAAGTTGAAATAGATTATAAAGCACTTACTAAGTTTTATGATGCATTTTGGAATAATAAAAGAGAATGGTGTATAGCCAAAATATCGCCCCTATCTACAGAGGACGAAATCAAACGATTATTAGACATTGGGTTTGGTCAGATCCACTGCTCCAACACCCTCCCTATTACTGGCGGAGGATTGAGCGGAAAGGAATTGATAAGTTATACGATCAAACACATAGATTACATAAAGACACACTTTCCCTCAGTGAAGATTATCGCAGGAGGCGGAATTAATCATATTGATATTGTAAATTATTATAAAAGTAAAGGTGCAGATTATTTCAGTTTAGGAACTGTATGTTTTACACCTTGGAAATTATTAAAAATACTTAATGCCAAGTAAAAGTAAAATAAAAGGCAGTTCATTTGAAAGAGAAATAGCAAAAGAACTATCGGATTTATACAATGAGAGCTTTGTAAGAACTCCATCGTCGGGTGCTTATGTTGGCGGCTCTAATGTTGCAAGAAAAGATTTTTTATCCGAGGGTCAGGTACAATCCTTCAGAGGAGACATAATACCACCCGACGACTGGAAATATTTTAATGTTGAATGTAAATCGTATGCTGATTTCCCTTTCCACCAATTACTATACCAAGGCGATATTAGACTATTAGATGAATGGATAGAACAAATACTAGAAGTGGCAGAAGAAAAAGATTTAAACTTATTAATACTAAAATTTAACCGCAAAGGCAAATACATAGGCTTCCAAGAACACTTACTTAATTCCTCATTTTATACATATAGACACGTAAATTACAAAGGCTGGATTTTTACAGGCTACAATGATTTTATAGAACAAAACAATGGCTCAATTAAATACCTCTCAGTTGAAGGGGTACCACAGCCTCTATTGTCGTAAGACCGGTTGAGAACGAGTACGCTCGTTCGGATCTCCGTTGGCAAAAACTAGAAAAAATGAGCAGGCTCTCCTGACAATTGGAACCTGCAAAGCATGTAAAGTAGTTCTAATTGCTTTACTTAGGCTTGCGTTGGTAAAAGCAGAACGTAAAAAGGTACCGCCCAACCGCCTTAACCTATTTGGTTGTTCTATTAGAATGTGCTATGTCCGATGGAAATAGTTAACTTAGCCTTAAACAGGCTAAGTGTGACTTGACTCTCAGGAAATAGTTAAATAGTAATAGTATAAATTCGATCTGAATTACGAAGTAATGAAAGATCGTGATGAGCTTTAGCTCATCATTAAAGGAAGGTAAATGAAACTAACAGAATTTGATTATCCTCAAATATACTGCGACATGGATGGCGTTTTAGTAGATTTAATAGAAGGTGCAACAAAAGTATTAGGTTATAATTTTGCTGAACGTTATGGTTACGTGTCAGGAAAGCACGAACTATGGGATAAATTAGCAGAAGAAAAATTATTTTGGGCAGAGTTACCTCCTATGCCTGATATGAAACAACTTTGGGGATTTATATCAACTTTCCAACCTTATATATTAACCGCTGTTCCTGCTGTTCGGTTAATATGGGATCCTCCAGCAGGAATTCAAAAAGCAATGTGGTGTGAAAAAAACTTAGGTATTAGCAAAGATAGAGTGTATGCTGTAAAACGCTCAGATAAAAAACACTTTGCTAAATCGCACGACGGTCGACCTAATGTATTAATTGATGACCATCAACAAAATATTAATGAATGGAATAAAGCAGGAGGAAAAGGAATACTCCACACATCTGCAAGTAACAGTATTAAACAATTAGAAGGTATCGGATTTTAAAGCATTTCGGGTTGTTTCTTTCCTGCCTTTGCATCAAGTTTTTGTTTCACAACTTCAAAAAACATTTCTCTTTCGTCATAGGTCAACATCCACATATCATTGTATGATATCATTCCATCTGAAAACACAACAAGTTCCATTAAATTCTTCTGAAAGGCTCTTACATCATCTTTCATTTCTTGTAAGATTTCCTGAATTTCCTCAGGAGTTGATTGTAAGAGCCTTAGGCGAAAAAAAGGGTCGGATCAAACACAATAGGAGTAGAAGATTTAGATGAACACTTTTCGCAATCAAATTCTATGATGTTATTAAAACCTACATCTGTTATTTCTACTATTTTTTCTGATATAGATCCAAAAGAAGCTCGTCCTATATCATGTAACCATTCGGCAACTAATTGTTTGTCCTCAATTGAAGCAGTTGGTGTGTCTACTTTTATTATAGACCGTAATACAAGCTCATACGTTATTTCAGTAATTTTCTTTAATGATTTGCCTAATTCTACTTGTTTTTCGGCATCGGTAGTATCATCATTTGCTAATATATTATTAGTAATCGCAGACCTTTCAAAATTTGCCAATGCTGATTGAATTTGGCAACGAAGATCATATGGTTTAACATATACAGTTAAATCGCCTATTACTATTTTATATTGTTTTTCTAAGCCTGTTATTTGTGTATCTAATAAAAATTCTATATCTACATTAAATTCAGTAGATGTATTACATTTGGTACACAAACCACTATAAGCTAAATCTTTCCCATATGTTACTAATCGTATTGCTAACATTAAAACATTAAAATCTGGCCCAGGGATATCATTTGGATTTTCGATATCTGGTACACACGATTTCATTACTTCTATTAATGATTCACCGTTCATTAAAATATCTGGAGATTTGAATAATAATTCATCTCTTGCAGTCATAGGTCTTACTAAAACTTCATTTAAGTTTGATAACTTAGGAGGTATAGTATAAAAATTACCATTACTAGGTAATATTACATATACTCCGGGAGGTCTATGATATTGCATTAACGGATTAGAAGAATTAGTTTCTAAAACAGTATGTCGCACATTATGTTTTTTTGATTCAACTGTTTTCCCGCCCTCACCCGAGACAGATGTCTCTCGCTCAATTTTTTCTTTTTTGATCTGTTTTTTAGGAGTTGTTAAAAAATTATCTAATGCTTGATTTGCTATTTTTAATACAGGTTCTGCTTCTGGATTGTCTTTATATTTTTCTATAAATTGTTCTACTTGTTCTTTTGATTCATTAATGTCATAAAACTCATTTAATATAACATTTGCATCTTCGGGCATTTTCCTCCTTAATAAATATATATAACTCTATTTATAGGCAGAAATTCATGGCATCTATACAACTTCCAGGCGTAGGCTCAGTCGAAATACCTGATTTTGCTACAGATTACACATTGCAACAAGTATTAAATGTTCTTTCTAGTCAAGAAGCAGAACGTATCCAGGCCTTAGGAGAAATTAACCAAACACTTGTTACAGGGTCAAATGTAGGTAGAGCTCAATTAGCTAGAGATACAGAGACAGCATCTAACACTGGTAAAATGTCTCGAATGCAGGCTGTCCAACATAGAACTAATCTTCAGACATTAAATCAAATGAAGGCTCAGCATAAAGAAATGTTATCTGCTCAAAAAAGAGCAACTGGGGCTTTCGCTCAACAAATGCCACAAATTATGAGAATGGCCGGTTCAATGATATCAGGAAAAGGTATTAGTGATGCATTAAGTATGATGCCAGGTGGCCTTGGCCAAGGGATAGCATTAGCAACAAAAGTTGTAGGAGAATTTGCCGATTCTCAACGCAGATTAACAGATGTAGGTATGGGATTAGGAACATCTATTATTAATACAGGAGAAGCAATTAGTAGTTTTAATGTGCCATTAAGTGAATTAGAACGAATTGCAGGATCAAATGCAGTAACTTTAAATTACCTTAATGATACTACTATGGAAATGACAGAGGCACATAAGGACTTATTAGATAAAGGAGTTAGACCTGGAGTTTTTGCATTTGGATTAATATCGCAAACAGCAAGAGATAGCATGAAAGAATTTGGTAATTTTGGATTTACAGTAACAGAAGTAAATTCTTTCTTAGCAGAATATTTAGAAACTGATCGAAAACGAGGAGTATTAGCACAGGAATCTGCTACCAGTTTGGCCGCAAATTTTAAAGCACTAGCCCAAGAAACTGCCGCCTATGCTTACGATACAGGTAGAAATCGCAAAGATTTAATGAAAGCACAAATAGAAAATTTAAATCGTACTGATGCATCAACATATTCTATGATGCTTAGAATGAAAGGCGAAGAAGGTGCGGCAGAAACATTTGAAAAGAATTTAGCATTAATTACAAATGAAATGAAAGCTCGGTATGGAGAAAATGCAGATTCGATGATTGATGCATGGATACAAGCTCAAACACAAGGTAGAGGTCTAGAAGCAACAGAAGCAGGTGCAGAATTTATGGCTATGTTAGGACCAGCAGGTGCTGTTTTAGATCAAATGGCAAGATCTGGAGAAGCAATTGACCCTGCAATGTTTGGTAAATTTCATAAAGCATTAGAACAATCAGTAAATTCATATGACACTCAAAATTTTCAATTATTAGCAACCCAACATGAATCTTTACAAACAGCAGGTCGTATGTTGTCTGAGGCTAGAGATACTACTGCCGAATCTCGACATCAAGCAAAATTACGAATGAAAGACGGAGCCCAATTATTAAAAGCAAATGAAGCAGTAGTTAAAGTAACAACAGATTTACAACAAGGAATGTTAAAAGTAACTAATGCAATGGTTGGAGAAGGAGGGGCCCTTCAACCTGCACTTGAAAAAGCAATTAGATCAGTTGGACAATTTACAACTGCAATAGGGCAAGCGGCAAAAGGTGAAGGATTGGCCGCTTCGGCTACTATCGGAAAAATGTTAATGGACAATCCTTGGCAATTTTTAGGTCTTGCCGCAGGAGGTTCAATGCTACCTAATGTTAATAAAATGTTCCCACAATCAGGTGTACCTATGGCAAACCAAAATAAATTTGCCGGTAATTTGGCTATGCAACAATTAGGTGGCGCCACAGTTGGTCAAGGAGGTGTTGTAACCCGAGGTGGAGACCAAATAGGAAAATTAAAGAACAATATATTTACAGATCCTAATACCGGTTTAGAATACAAATATAATCCTCAAAATGGAAAATTTACACCAACTAAAGGAGCCATAAAATCTATTACAGGCGGAACTGCAACTAAAGCATTAAAAGGAATGAAAGGTGGCACGTTATCAGGTATATTTTCCATTGGAATAGCAATGATGGAAGGTTATGAAGAATTACAAAGATCAGAATCACAATTTGATGCACAATGGGGTGGTGCTGACGTAGACAAAAATTCGCAAGAATATAAAGATGCAGTCGCATTAAGAGATCAAAGAAGAAAAGATGTTGCAATTAAAACTTTAGGAAAAGGTGGCGGCGGTATGGGCGGTTCTATGTTGATGGGCGGCCTTGTAGGAATGCTAGGTGGTGGACCATTAATGTCGATATTAGGAACTGCACTCGGTGGTTATTATGGTTACAAATGGGGTGGTGAAGCGGCAGAACAAGTAACTGGTCAAGAAAATATTTTTACCACAATGCAAGAAAGTATGGGTGAACATAGTGGAGAATATACCCAAGGTAAACAATTAGCACAAGAACAACAAAAAGCCATAAACATGGAAAAAGCCAAATCAGATCCTTCTTATTTAAAATTAGAAGAAATACGAACATTATTAACAGACCATGGGGCTAAGTTAGATGTTATAAAAAATGCATCAGCATCTTCTGCTGTAGATATAAAAAAGAATTCCACATCATCTAGTTCGGCACTAGGGCATCCTAGTACACGTTAGCATCGGTGAAATTATTAAATGGTTGACAAAACACATATAAGAGCATATAATATAAATATTACTATAGGATAATATATGAGCTGGAAAAAACATTTTACAGTATACCAATTCGGTAATACTAAAAAAGTAGGACAATCACATACAAGTGCAAGTAAATTTGGTTCTTGGTTACCTGAAGTTTATACAGGACAACCTAATAGAATTGAACGTTATGTTCAATACGACCAAATGGATATAGATTCTGAGGTTAATGCGGCTTTAGATACTATTGCTGAATTTTCAACACAATTTGCAGATAAAACAAATATACCATTTGAAGTTGAATGGAAAGAAGATTCAACAGAAACAGAAGTTTCATTATTAGAAAAAGCATTAGAACAATGGAATAATCTAAACGATTGGGATAAACGTATTTGGAGAATATTTAGAAATACATGTAAATATGGAGACCAATTTTTTATTAGAGACCCAGAAACATATGAATGGAATTGGGTTAATCCAATGGATGTTACGAAAGTAGTTATTAATGAAGCAAAAGGTAAGGAACCAGAACAATATATTGTTCGTAATTTAGCATTAAATTTACAAGAAAAAACAGCATCAAATATTATTCCACATAATGATCAATTTGCATCGGTAACTTCTATGCAACGAGGTGGTATTATTGACCGAGGAGCATATGGTACAGGAAGTGCTAATAGTCAAAGCGGATATGGTGGCGGAGAACAAGAAGAATACGGAGTCGACGCAAATCATATGGTGCATTTAGGAATGACAGAAGGCATGGATATTAATTGGCCTTTTGGTCAAAGCATTCTTGATCCGGTGTTTAAAACGTACAAGCAAAAAGAATTACTAGAAGATTCTATTATAATTTATAGGGTACAGCGAGCTCCAGAACGTAGAGTATTTTACATAGATGTAGGAAACATGCCATCACACAAAGCAATGGGTTTTGTTGAACGTGTGAAAAATGAAATTCACCAACGTAGAATACCAAATAAAACTGGAGGAGGCACAACAATCATGGATGCTAGTTATAATCCTCTTTCAATAATGGAAGATTACTTTTTTGCACAAACAGCAGAGGGAAGAGGATCTAAAGTTGAAGTATTACCAGGAGGTGAGAATTTAGGGCAGATAGATGATTTAAGGTATTTTACAAATAAAATTTTAAGAGCGTTAAGAGTACCTAGTTCTTACCTTCCGACAGGACCAGATGACGGAACTTCAAGTTATGTTGACGGACGAGTAGGAACTGCATTTATTCAAGAATATAGATTTACAAAATATTGTCAACGTATACAAGCATTGTTAGGACCTACATTTGACAAAGAATTTAAACTCTTTTTAAAATGGAAAGGTATTAATATTGATTCAGGTACGTTTGAACTTAGATTTACGGATCCACAGAGCTTTAGTCAATATAGAGAAGTAGAAGTTGATCAAGCAAGATCAGCAGTATTCAGTGGACTTGCAGAAGCACCATATATGTCTAAGCGTTTTGCATTAAAGAAATACCTAGGACTTACAGAAGATGAAATTGTAGAAAATGAGCAAATGTGGAGACAAGAAAATGGTGAGCAAGATACACAATTAGATCCTGAAAGTGATATGAGCGGATTAGGAGCAGTAGGAGTTCAACCTATGGATCCAAATATGATGCAACCTATGGAAGCCGAACCTCCGCCAGGAGCAGAAGATCCAATGGGACCAGCAGGAGCAGAAGGATCAGCATCACCAATTACCGGGGACGAACTACCAGATGCACCAGGAGCAGTATAATGAAAGATTATGTAGAAATGATGAAAGAATTTAGACAATTATCTGAAGCACCAAAATCAGATAATGTAGGTACACAATACGAAGAAATTGACGATCAATCAAAATATGAATATGACGACAGTCGGCGCCCTCGATTAACACTTACACATTTGAACAAATTAAAAAAAATGCGTAAGTTAAAAAAGTTAGATCTTGATAAAAGATACAAATTTTTTAAAGAAATTTACGGAATCCCGCCAGCACCTCCTCCAACGATGTAATTTTTTTCCAAAAAAGGCGATTTTTAGACCTTTTTCTAAGCTATTTCTCTCTCGAATTGTAAATATTAATAGTTTCAAAACGCTTTCTTTAGGAGTAATTATATGACCACGAGAGAAAAACTTGAAAAAGTCCTCGAATTTATCATAAACGAGGAAAATGAAAAGGCCAGCGACCTCCTTCATGATGTATTTGTGGAAAAGGCTCGAGGCATTTACGAAGAAATTGCAACCGAAGATGAAGAGATCGAGGAAGCAACAGAAGAAGAAGTCGAGGAAGCAAAATCCGACGACGACAAAGAAGATAAAGAACAAGTAGACGAAGCAGACATTCAAGATCAATTTGCAGACGAAGTCGAAGTCGACAGCGAAATGATTGATCAAGAAGAAGTAGCAGAAGAAGATCCAATGGGCGACGAAATACCAATGGATGATGAAATGGGTGACGCAGAAGGTGAAGATCCTGTTGAAGATGCTTTCATGAATGTTGAAGATGCTTTAGACGAACTTAAAGCCGAATTTGCTCAACTAATGGGTGACGAAGAGCCAGCAGATATGGACGACGAAGCACCAGTAGATGATATGAGCGATATGGTTGACGCAGAAGAAGAAGATCCATTAATGATGGGTGGAAACGACGAAGAACCAGTAGAAGAAGAACTTGATTACGAACAAGTTGGTGAAGGTGCAGTAAATGTTCCAGATCCAAATATGAGCGAAACAGGTTTTGCAGCCGCTGGTGGATCTACCGGAGCAGTAGGTAATAAATCCCCTGTAGCAAGTAAAAATGATATGGGCGGAACCGCTGTTAAAGTTAATGATGGTTCGGAAGGCGATCATGGTGACAATGCTGTTAAAGAAGATAACGCAGGGAACGTAAATGTACCAGGCGGAAAAGCAGGAAAAGCACAATCAAATGTAGCCGATCCAAAAAACAGTGAAGAAGCAAGTAATAAAAAATCACCAATAGATGGTTCGTAAGGAAAAAATAAATGGGCGTAACATTAGTAGAGAAATTAAGTTTTGATCAAGCTAATATACAAGTAGAATCCGTTGATGACAATGGAATGAAGAACCTCTTTATGAGAGGTGTTTTTATCCAAGGCGATGTTAAAAATCAAAATCAACGGGTTTACCCAATTAATGAAATTAATAAAGCGGTTAAAACGCTAAAAGAAAAAATTAACTCAGGGTTTTCGGTATTAGGAGAAGCTGACCATCCGGAAGATCTAACAGTAAATTTAGATCGTGTTTCTCATGTAATAACAGAAATGGATATGCATGGAGCAGATGGAGTCGGAAAACTTAAAATTTTACCAACGCCTATGGGTAACTTAGTTAAAACACTATTAGAAAGTGGTGTTAAACTAGGTGTTAGTTCAAGGGGATCAGGAAATGTAAGTGAAGGTGGAAAGGTCTCCGATTTTGAAATTGTGACAGTTGATATTGTCGCACAACCGAGTGCCCCTAACGCCTACCCAGATCCAATTTACGAGAAACTGGAAAATTACAAAAACGGTGGATCATTGTTGGAATTAGCTGAAGCTGTTAGGCACGATAAAAAGGCACAAAAGCACCTTACTAAAGGGATTACTAATTTTATTAGTGATCTCAAAATTTAGGAGAATTTAATATGGCAGACGCTTTTGAAGAACTATTAGGTGGAGACGTCCTGTCGGAAGATGTTAAAACTTCATTAACAGAGGCTTGGGAAAAGAAATTGACCGAGGCTCGTGAGCAGATTACTAATGAAATCCGCGAAGAATTTGCAACTCGTTATACAAATGACAAGACGCAAATTGTTGAAGCAATGGATAATATGTTGACTGATGCTATTAAGCAAGAAGTCGAAGAATTTGCTCATGATAAAGGTGCATTAGTTGAGGCACGAGTTCAGTACAAACAAAAAATGCAAGAACACGCAGAAGTATTGGACAAGTTCTTAATGGATGCTCTTAAGAAGGAAATAACTGAACTTCGAGAGGATAGAAACGCCCAAGGCGAAAACTTCAAAAAATTAGAAGGTTTTGTCTTGAAACAGTTAACAAAAGAGCTAAATGAATTCCATAGTGACAAGCAAGCCGTTGTAGAACAAAAGGTTAAACTTGTTACGGAAGGAAAAGAGCTCTTACGTAACACAAAAGCTAATTTTGTCAAGAAGGCCGCAGAAAAAGTAGAAAACATTGTTGAAAGTACACTTCGAGGAGAGATTGGTGCTTTGAAAGAAGATATCAAATCAGCCCGAGAAAATTCTTTCGGAAGAAAAATGTTTGAAGCATTTGCGGCAGAATTTATGACAAGTCACTTAGCTGAAGGGACAGAAGTTAAAAAACTGTCTCACAAACTTAAAGAGCTAGAGGGACAACTTGAAGAGGCTAACGTTCAAATTTCGTCAAAACAAGTAGAAATTTCCGAAGCTCAAAAACAGGCTCGTATTGCAGAAGGTAAGCAAGAACGAGATAAAACTTTATCAGAATTGTTGACACCTCTTTCTAGAGATAAGAAAGAGATTATGGAAGATCTGTTATCTACAGTACAAACAGAAAATCTTAAAAAACAGTATGAAAAATACTTACCAACAGTTCTTAATGAAAATGTTAAAAAAGAAGCAAAAAGTACCGCTTCTAAAAAGACATTAAAAGAAAATGTACAGCCAAAAGCTAGAACACAGAAAACTGTGATAACAGGTAATAAACCAGTTCATGTATCGCCGGAAACGACTGATGCACAGGCTGAGATTATTAACCTTAGAAAACTAGCAGGAATATAATTTTAAGGAGAATTAATTATGGCAGACGCACTATTCGAGTCCAACTGGCAACCGACTAAGGACGCTCTGTGCGAAGGACTAGAAGGCAACAAAAGAACGGTAATGGAAACCACATTAGAAAATACACGTCAAGCACTGATGGAGACATCAGGAGCAGGCGCAACTAATGCAGGTAACGTTGCTACTTTAAACAAAGTTATCCTTCCTGTTATCAGAAGGGTAATGCCTACTGTTATCGCAAACGAGCTAATTGGTGTACAACCAATGACTGGTCCAGTAGGACAAATTCATACTCTGCGTGTAAGATATGCAGATACAAGTAATGGAGCAACCGCGGGTGAAGAAGCATTGAGCCCATTTAAGATTGCTAATTCTTATTCTGGTTCACCAGGATCAAATGCCGCTCCGAGCGCCACAGGCGTTATGGAAGGGATTCCCGGTAACAAAATGTCAATCCAAATCTTGAAGCAAACAGTTGAAGCGAAGACTCGCAGACTGTCCGCTCGTTGGACTTTTGAAGCATCTCAGGATGCCCAAAGCCAGCATGGTATTGATGTTGAGGCTGAAGTTATGGCCGCTCTTGCACAAGAGATTACTACAGAAATCGATCAAGAAATTATCGGTTCTTTAACAACTTTATCAGGAACAGCAGTTGACACATATGACCAAGCCGCTGTTTCAGGTACAGCAACTTTTGTTGGTGACGAACACGCCGCATTAGCAGTTCTGGTAAATAGAGCCGCTAATATTATCGCCGCACGTACACGTCGTGGCGCAGGTAACTGGGTAGTTGTTAGTCCATTAGCATTAACAATCCTTCAAAGTGCAACAACTTCTGCGTTCGCAAGAACAACTGAAGGTACTTTTGAAGCACCAACTAACACAAAATTTGTTGGAACTTTAAATAGTTCAGTTCGTGTTTATGTAAATCAGTATGCCGCTGATAGCGCCGCAGTACTGGTTGGTTATAAGGGCCCAGGTGAAATGGATGCCGCAAGTTTTTATTGCCCATACATTCCGCTGATGAGCTCCGGGGTTGTACTTGATCCTAGTTCATTCGAACCAGTCGTTTCCTTTATGACACGATATGGATACGTTGAGCTTTCAAATCAAGCTTCATCCTTGGGTAACGCCGCTGACTACTTGGCAAATATTGCTGTTACAAACGGCAACGTTAAGTTTCAGTAAACCGTTACTTTATTGGTTACAAAAGGGTATATCTTCGGATATACCCTTTTTTTATGATAAGTATTATTGCCCAAAAGGGTTTATGGGGTATACCCACCCCGTAGTTGGATAGAACCACAAAGGAGAAACAAATGGGAAGACCTATTAATAAAAGACACTTCGGTACCCCTGATGCAGGTCTCGATTTTAAATGTAGATATCATCATGGATCATTATCTGATGGTTGGATTCTTAAACAAGTTGGCTCAAAACGTTTTAAGTGTACAAATAAAGCCGGCAACGAAAAAATTTGTACTTTAGTAGACAAAGCACAAGGATCATTAGCAGAAGGCGAAATGACTATTAGTGTTAAAGATAGTGCAGATAGTAATGCTATTAAGCGAGTAACAAAAATTACAGGTAGACGAGTTACATTATCAGGTGGAACTCAAATTCCTTGGGATTTTACTGGTACAGGCGCAACTGTTGAGATGGAAGAAGCTGGAACTGACGACGACAATACTAGCGGAGATAACTTCGAATAATCAATTTTAAAATGGGGCATTTTGCCCCATTTCCCCTTTTTAATACCTTAATAAAAGAAATTACAAAGATAAATATTATTAATGGAGTGTAGGATGAATAATGGCTTTAAAAACTACCAGTCTAATTTCAAACGAATCAGTAACAGCATCAAATCTTAAAACAACAAATGCGGCTACAGCAGGTGATGCAGTAGCAACAGATGGTGCTGGAAATTTAGTTTTTAAAACATTACATGGTGCACAACCAACTGTAACATATAAAAATGCAGATTTTGCAATTACCGCTGGCGAAAATGTCCAAGTTGATACAAGAGCTAATCCTGTTAATATAACTTTACCAGCAACCCCTAATGTAGGTGATGCAGTTAGGATATCTGACGGTGGTGGAAACTTTGCAAGTTTAAATGTTACAGTTTTACGCAATGGAAATACTATTATGGATTTAGGAGATGATTTATTGGTAGATTATAATAATGCATCTTTTGGTTTATCTTATAATGGTTCCACTTGGAGAATATTTTAATGGCGATTTACCTTTCAGATTATTTAAGCCCTTCTGCAGGTTCAGTTACAGGTGGAGGTCAAGTTAACACAATATCTGACGAATATGCTTATCATGCATTTAAACGAGATGCTGATGGCTTGTTAACTTATACTAAAGTAAAATTAAACGGAACAGAATCAATAGATCTTACTGATGATACAGGATTTGCATATAATGGTTTAGAAGATATGCTTGATGGTACATTAGACGATGGAACAACTCAAACTAATTCTCTTCCTGTAGGATATGAAGAATCTGGACGAAATCAATGGGATACTAATATAGGTAATCGAAATCATGACCAATTTAGATTTGATAATTTAAAATTATTTTATTATTTAGATGGTAGTGGTAAGTTAGTAGCAAGATATAAACAAGATTATGTTTATGTATCAACAGGTGGATCGACAGCAGTTTAAAGTATAATTTTAATGGAAATTTTTGAATAAATATATTAAATCATATAAGGGATCACAATAATGGCTGATTTTATTTTAGGACGATTAAAGTTCAAATGGAAAGGTGACTGGGTAACGAGCACCGCATATATTATAGACGATATAGTTAAGTATGGGGCTAATACATATGTATGTGTTATTAATCATACCTCAGGTACTTTCTATACAGATTTAGATTCCTCTGCATATTGGTCTTTGCATACTGAGAGTTTTGCTTATAATTCGAGCAGTACTGCATGGGCATCGGGAACTGATTATAAAAACAATGATGTAGTACGTTGGGGAGCAAATTTATTTATTTGTAATGCTCATCATACTTCGGCCGCAGATTGGGCAACTAATTCAGCTAAATTTACTTTATTCGTTCCAGGTTTAGAATTTGAAGATTCCTATAGTAATACTACACAATATCAAACAGGTGATGTTGTTACATATGGTGGATATACTTATACTGCAAAACAAGATACAATAGGTAACTTACCTACTGCTACTACATATTGGGATTTATTTACTACTGGATTTAATGTTAAAGGTGAATATAATGCAGGTACAGCATATAATCCAGGTGATGTAGTAACCAGAAATGGTTATGTATATGTAGCAAAAGTAGACACTACAGGTAATGCTCCTACAATTCAAGATACAGATTCTAATTCACCTACATACAATGAAACAATTACAAATTCAGCATATTGGGATTTAATTAATACAGGTTTTAAGTTTCAAGGAGATTGGTCAGGAGCATCAACTTATTATTTGGGTGATGTAGTAAAAGAAGGAAATAGTTCATATATTTGTGTAGATGAACATACAGGTGATGGTACTTCATCTTCTGCTACTAAACCTCCATCAGCTTATTGGGATACATTAGCGGCAGGTGATACAACTATTGTTATGAATACACCTGGTGACATAATGATTCGAACCTCTACTAATACAAAATTAAATGTAGGTAAAAAAGGTTGGAAATTACGAGCAGACGAAGGACAAAATTATCCTGTACATTGGGATCCAGATGATGAATCATATACATGGTATGTTGATCCTTATAAAGGATCAGATGAAGAAAATCTTACTTACAGTCCTGGTGTGGTATCAACTGGAAGTATGAGTACAGGTGAAGAAACAAATTGTACAAGAGACTTAGGATATGTGTTAGATGCTTCAAAATATGATATGGCAATGGGCACAAACTATATGCAACATATAGTAGGTCATAGAATGCAATATGGTGTAAATGTAACAACCGGCGACAGATTAAGAGTATTAGGTGCTATTGATCATGCAAAATTAGCAACCCTTGATATTAATAGTGTTAAAAATGAAAATGCAATACTTCAAGAAGTTACCCAAGCATTTGATGAAGTTGTTGATATTATAAACAATGGTCATGCCGCGGCAGATGCCGCATCGTTTCCGGCATTTGGAGCAACTACAGATAAACAAAATGCAGTATTACAAATGCAAGCAAATAAAAATTTTATTGCCGCAGAAGTAAATGCATGGGTAGAAGATTATATTGGGGCCATGACAACACAAGAACAAGATTTATGTACAAGAGATTTAGGTTATGTTGTTGATGCCGCAAAAAATGATATGGCAATTGGTACAAATTATATGGCAGTTATTACTGGTATTAGATTTGACTATGGGTTATATACTACATCTTCGGATAAGGTAAGAGTTCAAGAGGCCATTGATCATTCACAAGCATCAATTAAAGCATTAACTAATGTAACTGGAGCGGCAGAAACCGCAATAGATGCCGCCTATGCAGAAATTAAAGATATTATGGATAATGGAAAATCTTCTGCTGATGCTTTAACTTTTCCAGATTTTAATACAGGTAGATCAGATTGGACAGATAGAAAAAATGGTGGTTCCCAATTACAGGCAAACAAAGATTTTATTGCCGCAGATGTAAATGCATGGGTTACACAAAATTATGCATCTCATTTTGGTACATATGATGAAGCAAAATGTACAAGAGACTCAGGTTATCTTGTAGATGCTTTAACGTACGATTTAATGTATGGAGGTGATAGTGCAAGTGTAATAATGGCTAAATCATTTTTTGATGGCGGAGTTTCACAATTAACAACTCCAACTGAAAGAAATGTAACTGTTTTAGCATATCAACATATGGCAACAATTGCAAGTGCTATTGTTCAAGAAACAACAGTAACAGCTCAAACAGGAAATAGCGAAACTCAAGATACAAGTGGTACAGCCGCAACAGCCGCAGAAGGAACAATAGTTTCTAATTTAATGCAAATTGTAGAAGATGCAATTACTGCTAATAGTGCTTCAGGTATACCGGCGGCTACCTATCCAGATGTTGCAACATCAACTCATATTACACCACATACAGATATTACAACAGATCAAGCAACAATTATATCTAATGCGGTGGCTTCAGTTGCAAGTAGTGCTGGTTATGTTCACGATGCATCAAAATGTACACGAGACACAAAATATTTTGTTGATGCTATGTGTTATGATTTAATGTATGGAGGAGATTTTGGTACTCTAGTATCTGCTAAATCTTTTTTTGATGCTGGAGTTTCTCAGATACCAGCAAACCATAGAGAAACAACAGGTTTAGCATATAATTATATGGCAGATGTATTTAAGTATTGTATAGAAAAAACTACAGCATGGAATCCAGAACAAACAATAATAACTCAAGATACTTCAAATAATGCAGGAACAAGTGCAGAAACGACAATAGTAGATACAAATTTACAAGTTATAGAAGATGCGGTTAAAAATAATACTGCACCAACAGCATCAATAACATATCCTTCTATAGGAAATGCTTCTGCAAATAACACTACAGCATTTAATGATATAACATCAAGTCAAGCAACTATTATATCAAATGCAGTAGCGGCAGTAGCGGCAGGACAAATCCAAGGTGAAGGTATATCTGATTATGCAAGTGGTACAGCATATATTGCAGGTCATGTATGTCGATGGGCTCCTCCGACATGGGCAAATGCAGGGACATACACATTAGGTGAAATGGTTGCTCACACAGATGCATCCCATCCGGCCGTAAATAAATCAAGATGGTATAAATGTATAGATGCTACAAATGCAGGTACAACTGCTCCTTCAACAGGAGGTACTGTATCAGCTCCGTGGAGGTTAATTGCTCCATCAGATCCTATTACACAAACAACAGCAGTAGATCCAAATAATGTTAATGTATTTTATGGTAAAGATAGATTATATGGAAGAACGGATATTACAACTACTACTAATTTTGGTGGTAACGAAACAATGTATAAAATATACATTGCTATAAAAGATAGATCAGGTGTTGAACCAATAAATGCAGAAACAGGAAAAATGAATGATGGTTGGCGTGAAGTATTAAATGGTTTAAAAGTTGATGTATATGGTCAAGTAACAGGTGTTATTACGTGGGGTAAAAATCCAAGTGCGGCATTTAAAACAATTAGATATGCTTGTTCTAGAGCAAGATCCGGAGACCAAATTATGGCGTCACCGGGAGTATATAAAGAATTCTTACCAATAGTAATTCCTGCAGGTGTAGGTCTTCAAGGAAAAGAAATGCGTACAACTTTTGTTGAACCAAATATGGAAGACGACGGCGGGAATGGAGTTGGAGTATCTATGTTAGGAGCAGGGTATCCTAATAATGAAGTTGCTATGTTTTATGTGAACGATGCTTGTACAGTTAGAGGATTTACGTTTAGAGGATTAACAGGAATGGTAAAAGGGGTAGGTAGTCCTCATGAAGAGCCTATAGTTAAAGGTGTCTGTTTTAGATTAGATCCTAATGGTGCAGTTAATCTTAAATCACCATTTATTCAAAATGCAGTATCAATTTGTGATGGTGGTGGAGGAATATACTGTGATGGTCATGATGCTCCGTATGGCAAATATGCAAGTTTTTGTACAAATGATTTTACTCAAGTAAACTCAGATGGATTTGGATTATTTGCAACAAACAAAGGAAGAATTGAAGCGGTATCAGTGTTTACATATTATTGTCATGTAGGATTTACAACAACTCATGGCGGTGTTATACGTGCCGCAAACTGTAATAATTCATATGGAGAATATGGTGCAGTTTCTGAAGGTAATTTTGCAAATGAAACAAGTTTACCTCAAAAAACAGCATCTATAGATAATAGAACAGGTGAGGCTTTACCTTATAGAGTAGTTGTTGATGAAGTACAAGGTAAAGTTATACGAATGGAATTTCTATATGCAGGTGAAACATATACAAGTTCTCAAGTTGCATTTGAAGCAGTTGGAGATAATGATGCAGGAACATCAGGAGCAGGCGGAGCGGCTACATTTACGTCTACTCATGTTAACAATGGAATAATACGGGTAACAGCATCAAATAATATATCAGCTCTTAATAGATATATCGGAAATGCTCAAACTGGAACAAATCCATCCGCAGGAACAGATGCTACTATTCAATTAACAGCAACATCTAATACAGTACCTGCGGCAAATTTTATAGGAATGACAGTTAATTGTTTAAGTGGTGCTGGAGCAGGACAGTATGGTATAATAAAATCCTATGATTTTGCTACAAAAATGGCAACAATAGATGGTGTGTGGACATCAATGACAGGTGATGCAACATCTACACCAGATTATACTACTGTTTATGAAGTAGAACCTACTGTAGGTTTTACAGGCGGAGCGGCTCCAACTACAGTAGCAAAATTACGATGTCAAGTATCAAGTGCTAGTACTGTAGAAGAAATTCTTATTTTAGATCCAGGCCAAGGATACGATCCTACTAATATGCCTACTTTAACTATAACAGATCCAGGTGCAAATCAATCTGAAATAACTGGTTATAATGCTACAATGACTTTAGGTGATGGTGTACCAGTATGGACACGAACATCAGGAGGAGGAGGTTATCCAACAGGAATGGCCCAAGGACAACTTACACCAGGAACAACAACAGCAACTATATCAGGTGATGGATATGCAGAAGTACCACAGGTAGGCGGTTATATGCAAGTAAAAGGGTTATATAGAGAACCTAAAGATGGATCAAATATGGAAATAGGATCTGATGCAACATTTTATACTGTGGTTAACGTTTTAGGTTATACTAATGCTCAGGAAGGTACCCCAGTAGGTACTGCTAGAATTCAAATATCACCACAAATGACAACTGTAAAAGCACCAGTTCATGGCACTAGTGTTCAATTTAGAGAAGAATATTCTAGTTGTAGAATGACAGGACATGACTTTTTAGATATCGGTACAGGAGATTTTACTACATCTAATTATCCAGGAATACCGACCCAAGCGGCAAATCCGACACACGAAGTTCAAGAACATTGTGGTGGTAGAGTATTCTTTACATCCACAGACCAAGATGGTAACTATAGTGTTGGAGGATTATTTTCAGTACAACAATCAACAGGACGAGCAACTCTTAATGCTGAAGACTTTTCTTTAGCAGGATTGAATGAATTAAAACTTGGAGCATTGCAATTTGCTGGTTATGGTGCAACAATTGATGAATTTTCGTCTGATGGTACATTAAGTGGTAACTCAGATACTGCATTGGTAACAGAAAAAGCAATTAAAACGTATATTACAACCCAATTAGGAGGTGGTGATAATCAATTAGAGGTAAATACTGCTACAGTAGGTAACGTTTATATTTCTGGTACTACAGTTTCGACAAAAGCCGCATCAGGTCAAGATTTACAAATAACTTCCGATAGTGGAAAAGTTGTGTTTACCGGCGAACCACAATCATCGACGGCAGTAACAACTGATACTAGTTTAATTACAAAAACCTACTTTGAGGACAACTTTTTAACTCAAAATTTAGTTTCAGATATTATGGAAACACTCGATAATAATAGAGTAGCAGGGACAGCATCACCGGATACACCTTAAAAGGATAAATTATGGCAACAGGTACAACAACAAAACAAACATTATTGGATCAAATAGATAGTAAAGTAGCAACTGCAAATGCAACAGAAGTATCGCAACTTGCTAAATCTATTAATAATGTACAAGAAGTAGTTCAAGAGGATAGGGTATTTTCTCAGCATCCAAGAGGGTCAAATGAATTGTATTTTGAACGAGATGCAGAATTTGTTATTTGGTGTGGTAGACAATCAAATCATAATTATGCTGGTGGCGGTTCTCTTGTATACGATAGTAATTTAGATATTTACGATAGTACTAAATTTGCAGGATATCATTGTTATAATGGAGGTGTAGATGGTACTTATGGTCATCATGGTTGGGGTTCAACTGAAGCATGGGATCACGGTGGAAATCATTGTTGGTTAGACACTACATGCCATTCACATCAATATCATTGTTATATTGCTGGTACAGATTCAGTAGGTGAATTAGGCCATTATAGATTAAAAATGGGAGAAGGCGGACATATAGGTTATTATACTTCTCATTTAGGTACCTTTAGAAATCGAGAAATGTCTAAAATAGGATCTTGGGAAGTCCGTGATAATAGATATTATGTTACCTATACTCATAATCAATGTAATATTCTTAATAGATTTATGACAGAACATGGTAGAGCAACTGCAACATCATCTAAACACATACCCGGACAAACAGGTAACAATTATGGTTGTACTTCATTTAATAGAAAACGAAAAGAAGCGGTTTTTATTAATCCTGCTCAACCTGTACTGGATTATGCTAGTAATCATTTAACTAGTTTAAATAGTCATCATTGGAATGCTATTACAAATGGTGGTGAGATGGAACCCATGGAAGGCAACCAAATGAATAGGCATCGTTGCCGAATATATTATGGTATTCAGCAGATTGATGGTGCAACAAATTTAGAAAAAGTATTAGATGATAAAACAGCAAAAAATTTATACTTTAATTGGGTATACGGAATGAATTCTGTTTATATAGGTTCACATTGGCAAGCAAAATGTACTTTAGTAGATAATGGATCTATTTTTGCAATGACACAAAATCCGTATACATCTTATACACTAGCAAGATTAGTTAGACAACGAGACGATAGAGCAATTAGGTTTGAAACAAGACAGACACAACGATGTAACAATTGCTATGGTCAACATGATAATCACACCGCAGGTGTGAGAATTGTCCAAAGTAGAAATAAACGTAATGTATGCATGTTTGGACCATATTATTATTATGGCGGAGGAATGTGTGGTTGGATAATTTCAAGAGATACATCAAGAGAATATCCGGAATTATGGAGTTACCATACAAGTTACGGAGTACAAATAAGTCCATTTAGAGATGCAGATTTTTATTTACATGTGTCGCATGATTGGAACGACTGGGGTGGATATAATAAAACATCAAGAATTGCATTCCAGAATGGTAAAGGACACTTTGAATCATATTGGGTTGGTAATCAAATGGATTCAAATGGGCATACTACACAATATCCGGCAGTTTGTCCACTTCATAAAGACGGTTTAACATATTAAGGTGATTTAACAATGGCAAATGAAACTATTAAACAAGCAAAAGATGCAGTTTTAGATAGAATAACAACATTAGCAGAAGATGCTAATACAAATGCTTCAGATACTATATTATTAACAGATGCATTAACAACAGTTAATGATGGAGTAGATGAAACTACAGCAATTAAACCAGCACCAGATTATCATTATCGTAATACTAGACCAGAATATGGTGTATGGTCTTCACATCATGGTCATGGTGGTGGAGGAACAATTGTTGATGAATTAGCATATCCTATTAGACAACGAGGATATTGGCATAGTAGTTATGAAGATACTGCCGATGGTTGTTGGAATGGTATTTATTCCGGTGGAATGAAAGAACAATGGGCCGGCAATAACTGTTATTATAGATGTAATGACCATGCTCCAGCAAGTGCTGATTGTTATTTAAATGGTACAACTGCTTGCGGTGAATTAGGTCATTATAGAATGATTATGGGCTATCGAGCGTTAGAATCCGTTAGAGTTTCAGGTTGGGCAGATAATTATAGAACAGAAAATTTTTATGCAGGTAATGCAGAATTAGATGATAGAGAATGTTATCTAAAATATCAAAATCAAACTGTTCATTTACGTTTGCGACATTTAGCATATGATCAAACTGCATTAAGTTCATATGATACCACTAATAATACTAATAATAATAGAGGTGGAGTTTCATTTAATAAAACAGCCCAAGAATTAGTTGTTCTTAATAGAAAAGACACAACAAGTACAATGACTATAAAACTTTATAAAGGCATAACTGGTGGAATAAATCGAAAAACAGATATAAATGCTCTTTTAGCGGCAAGAGTTACTGCTGGAGATTCTGTTGCATTAGATTTTGTGCTTGCTGATGGATATGATGCAGGTAATTTAGAAACATTTGAGAATAATAAAATTATATTATGTGACGACGGATCTATGTATGTAACTACTCATGAACCTAGTAATTACCTTCATATTGCAAAATTAACAAGAAATGTTTCTGATACAACTCTTACATATGGAGGTCATGCCCAGAGACAATTAGGATCACCTACTTATGGACAAAGTAATAGTGCAGGACATGGACAATTATCAGTGCAAAGTAGAGATAAGAAAAATGTATTCCTATTTGTTCCGTATTACCACTATCAAAAAGGAATGATTAGTTTTATTGTTAGTAAAGATAGGAATGATTATTCTCAAGGTTATAATTGGGAAACCACAACCCATGGAGCCCAGGTAGGACCATATGGTGATAAAGGATTTGCTATTTGCAGAAGTCATAACTGGGATTGGCCTGGCTCTCAATCATTAATATGTATGATACAAAAAGAAACAGATGGAACATGGATTGAAACAGATACAGGCGGACAAATGGATAATAACAGTTGGTGGACAACAATGTATCCATGCTTAGTACCATTAAATTATTGAGGAATATAAACAATGCAAATGAACCAAGAACGAGTGGACGAGTTAGTTCCTCGAAAAGAAACTGTAGTTAAACAAAAATTAATTGATAAAATTAATGCACTAGGTGCTGATTCAAGTACTACAGCAAAAGATTTAACTTATTTGTCTAAATCCTTAGAAGTTTTAAATAAAAAAGTTAAAGCAGATACGTATACAGATGGATCAGGTCCTGATACTTACGGAAAGCGACCAGTACAACAAGAAGTACCTCATAATTCTATGCCTGGATGGAATACTGGAAGAGGTGAACATAGAAATGCATCTCCTGCTCAATTTGGCATTTATACTTCTCATTATTCTTGGTCATGTGGTGTAACAATTTATGATGAAAAATGTGAACCGATGACTAATTCTCGTTGGTCATGGTGTCATCATTATGGTGGTACAACTGGCGGACAATACGGACCTTGGTCAACAGGACAAAGAAGTGCATGTTGGGATTGGAACAGTAATCCTTGTTATTTTAATACCCATACCCATACCTCAAGTAGTCATTGTTTTAACAACGGTGCAGATTCATGTGGTCCTCATGGTAATAGTAACATGATTACATCACCTGCGGGATCGTTATCCACTGTTTTTTGGAATAATGAAAATAACCAAGCAAGCGGTATCGGTATGCGTCATGAAAAAAGAAACGAACAAGTTGAAACCGGTAATTACGAACCAACAGACAAATATACATATTTAATATACCAAAATCAAACAATTAGATTACGAAATAAAAAAGTTATGCCTGGCGCGGCAAACTTAGATTATTCACAAAAACCTACAACAAATGGGGATACTGCCTCATATGGTTCATTATCACATAATGCAGAACGAAAAGAATTAGCAGTTTTAAATAGAAATTCTTCTATACAAGATCAAGAATCGGTTACAGGTTATCATTTTGATACAAAAATTTATAAAAATGTACCTGATATTAATTTAAGTACAAATTTAGCAACTGCATTAGATAATGCATCAGCGGCTTCAATGCAAAGCAGAATAGATGATGGTGAAGGAAGTAAAGGTACTTACACTCCGGTTTCCAATGATGGAAATAGTTTAGAATATAGTGTTAGAGGTAGATCTGTGTACACAAACACTCTTTATCATCCAACTTCCAGAGCTGAAAGTTGGCAAGGTATTAAAATTGTACTAGTAGATACAGGTGATATTTATTGGAGTGTTACATCAGCCGACGCTCATTCTTTGCATAGATGCAATAGATATACAGTAGACGGAGTAACTAACGATGACTATTTCACATGGGGTTTTGTACCAACATGGAGTAAAATGGCAGCCATGGCAGGTTACAAAGGCCAGGATGAATATTTAAATGAAGATCAAATAGGATATGATAATCGCCCAGAAGTTTTGGATTATCACTATGCTAATAACCTTTATGGCAGGGAAGCAGGAGGAAGTCATCCAAATGGAACATCTGCAGGTTGCGGTCATGTTAACATTATGAGTAGAAATCACAGAAATGTTATTTTGCAAACACCTCATTATCATTATGGATGTGGCATGTCGGCATGGATAGTAGATAAACGATTTAGCAGACATCAAATTGCATGGTATGTAAGAGATACAACATATGGATGTCAATGGGGTCCATTTGGTGAAGAAGGATTTGTAGGAAGTTTTAGTCGTAATAAACACGGATCAGATTCTGCATATCGTTTATATCTTATGAGACAAGATCAAAATACTGGTACATGGATGCGGAGTGAAATGTCAAGAGCAATGGCATCAACTAATCCTCATTACACAACTTACCCAACATTGATACCAATTATGTAAAAGGAAAATAAATGGCAACTTTTAATAGCATAAAACAAAAATTAATAGATAGAGTGTATAATTTAGCACCTTCTGCTAGTGCCGCTGACACTAATTTTTTAGCAAAAGCATTAGATCAAATAGAATCTAATCCTAGAGAAACTTATAGAGGTAGGGTTAATTTAGAAAATGCAGAGTTAAATGAACAAGGGCTAGATAGAGAACGAGCAACTCAGTCTACTTCTACTTCTCAAATTTCTCCTTTAGGTGGCGGAATCCATAGAGAACAACAAGTACGATCAGATGGAGAAATGGGAACATATACAAACTATCAAAATAGCAAAGGTCAACGTGATGAAGCAAGACCGCAGTTTGCTATTTGGAGTGCTCATAGTAATTATACAGGTGGAAGTATTACATATGATCAATATTTTAGACCGTATGAACGAAGAGGATATAAAGCACAAGGCGGTCATTGGTATACAGGGGGTGATGGTGGAGAAACAGCAGGAATATATTCAAGCCATCATAAACATTGGGGTGCTCATAATAATCATTGTTGGTTAAAAACCCAATGTCATGCTACATCAAGTAATACAAGCACAGGCGAACAACATCCAAGTGGAACTGATGCAGTAGGTGAATGTGGTCATTATAGAATTAAAATAGGGCATGGTTCCTCTGAAACATCAAGATTTCATGATTATGGTAATGCATTTAGATACGAAAATGTAGAAGCAGGTAGTTGTGATTTAGAACATAGACAAAATTATATGAAATATCAAGGAAAATGGGTTCATTTAAGAGAGAAATGGATGCCAGGAACACATGTAACATGGGCAAGTCATGATGCATGGGCTATGTACGAATATAGGGGTTCGCCTTCTATGTATGAAATTACATATAATGAAACTGTTAACCCTGCATCTGGATATGGAACATTAACTTATAATAAAACTAGGCAAGAATTTGTAGTTGCTAATCAGTTAGCAGATGGCGCTAATCCTTATATTATGAAAGTTTTTACTAATGTTCCAAAAATAGATAGACTAACTTGTTTAGAAGATGTGTTAAAAGAAGAAAATGCAGTATACGTATATTTTTCTTGGGGATCAGGCTTTAACTCTGCAAATGCAGAATCACAACGATGCGGTAAATTTACTTTAGTTGATGACGGAACTGTATTTGCTACTATGATGAATTTAAGTAATGATTTTAATTTAGGAAAAATAGATAATACATGGCGTGATAAATCAACACAAGCAACAGTTGATCAACAAAGTAATAAAGTATATAGATTAGTTATTACTAATCCTGGAAAAGGATATCAATCTGCTCCTACTATTAGTATTGCGGCTCCAGCTGATACTGTTAATGGTACTCAAGCAACAGGTACAGTTACAGTAACAAATGGTAAAGCAACTGCTACAACAATAACCGATGCCGGTACTCATTATGATTATTCAGCAGAACCACATCCGGTTGTAACAGTAGATAATGGTTCAACAGGTGGAACAGGAATGGAAATTACGGCTTGTTTAGTTACTGTAGGAACATTTACAGGATTAGATTCTCAATCATTAAGCAGTCCGACATATGGTAGAGATTCTGGTCCATTTGGTCAGCGAATTGTAATGAGTAGAGACAGACAAAAAGTATATCATTATTGCCAATATTCGGGATTAAGATGTGGAATGAGAAGTTGGATTATTGATAAAAAGAATAGTGCATATTCAACTGGCGAATCTAACAGTAATACAACGCATGGATGGCAGGTTGTTGCATTCGGCGAAGAAGATTTTTATGTTCATCATGGTGATGATTGGGATAATCCTGATTCAGGAAACCAACATCATGGTTATGTTTGGTATCAAGTTTCACCACATGACGGAACATCGACTTCTTGGAAAAGTAATATGATTGGTAAACATTTGGACTTAATGGCACATACAACAAATTATCCATGTGTAGTACCAATCTTCTGAAAGGTATAAATATATAAAACAACTTGTAAAATGAAGGTTTGCAAGAGATAAATATATTGTAAGTAAAAGGATTACAAATGGCAAAAATAGATTTTGATACAAAAAATATTGGAAAGCAAATTCACGATGATGGTGAATTTGATTTACCTGCTCACTTACACAGCGGTGAAGGACAAGACTTAACTTTGCCATCTAGATACGGCATTAATAAATCAGAAGATCCTATTATCATATTTGATAGATATCCTGGTTGGACAGATGCCGCGGCTAAAACCGAATTAGATAAAATTTGGGCTGAAGATGTTTGGCCAGGTAGAATTTCTCTATTTTTAGCCGCTACTGAACAAATAAAAGCAGAGGCCAATGCTAGATTTAGAGAATCGGGATGGAAATTAGAAAAAGCATTAGATACCGCTGGTGGCGATTGGTCACATGCAGATGTAGTTGCCGCTTTAGCAGATAGAGAATCATGTCGAACTAAATCAGGTGAACACGAGCAAAAAATTAAAGAAGCATTAATAGCAAGAAAACATCCAGATGATTGGCCGTCTGCGGATGATTGGACTTGCCCGTTAGCAGATCAACATAAACCATTACAAGATGGTTCGGATACAGCAGAAAGTATTGCGGCATCAAAAGCCGACCGAGCTAAAGATGAATGGGGTATTGAAGATCCAGGGTCAGGACTTTAAAACATAGTTGTTATACTTTCAATATATTGGCGAGACTCTTTTACCTGTGAGTCTCGCAATTCATCTACATGATCTAACCACTCATATTGATCTATAATATCATAAGCATATTCACAAAAAACATCATTTAACCATTTTCTATGTGTTAATCTACCTAAAATAGTTCTAAGAGCTTGCAAATATTCTTTAGGAGTCCTATCTTCTAATATTGCTCTCTCATCACCTAAAGCACCAGATCTATATGATTCTTCTTGTCTAGGGGTTATCCAAACTTTAGATAAATCCCAGCCATCTATTTCTGTTCCCATTTCGTTTCCTGCAGATAATAAACTAAAAGCAGGTCTTCCAAAAAATAAATGTTGTTGTTTATAGTTCATAACATTAGATCCGATTTTTATATATTTTTCTCGTTTTGATTGCCAGTCTATCCAATATTTAGATCTATTATTTTGATTAAATGCATAGTGAGCACCTATGTAATCTACAGTACATGAAAATGTATCATGCACATATTTGTTATACATATCTATTTTTTCTTGATTCCATAAGAAAAAATAATTTATATCTGTTTCAAGAGCTCCTTGGTCCCATGCACCAATAGATACCATTTGAACATCTTGAGGTAATTTGTTTTGTTTTATTAATGATAAAAATGATATTAAATTATTATGCATAAAAAATATAGAAGTACTTTCTAATGGTTCTACAAATCCTGCAGATAAACCGCATGTAATCCAATTAGTTCCTGCTTGTTTTTCATAACATTCTGTTTCAAATTTAATTAATTGGCATTCTTCATCTTTAATTCTATCACCACCAAAACTATCTTTAAATTCTTGTAATGCATCTTCATCTGAAATATATTTAGAACTAAACACATAACCTGTTCCTATTCTATCACGTAAGCCAATTTGCCAACGCCAGCCTGCTTCCATGGCTTGGCATTCGACACAGGACAAATAAGGTAATTCACTTTCTTTATCTACATAATCTATTCTTGTTGCCCACGCCCTGTCATTTGTAATATCTTCATTAAATTTTTTAGGAGTATAACCACATGCATTTGGAACCAATCGTTTAAAACCACTACAATCAATAAAAAAGTCTCCTTCTATTCGAGTTCCGTCTTCTGCTGTTAAATAATCTATTTTATCTTTAGACGAAGATTCAATTTCATCTATAATATTAACTTCTTTAATCTTTTTATCTAATATTTTTCCACCTAATTTTAATCCATGCTCCATTAATGCTTTACCTAATAATCCTGCATCTATATTATAAGCATATTCTCTCCACATTTTAGGTAAAGGTGTGTCCCAATGTTCTTTTTTTAGAAAAGGCGATTTATTTGCTAATGCTAATTTTAATCCGCACCAACTTTCCCAGTATTCTTTCATAGGACGTTGAAAACTTACCATATCATGATATTCCATCGCAAAAAGACCTATGGGAGTAAAATATGAATGATCTTCTCGTAACCAATCTTTACAATGAACTGAAAATTTAATAGATCCTCGTGCATCTCCTAAACATGTTTTTTCAGGATCCATTCCACATATTTCTAAAAATGTGTTAATGTTTCCTACGGTCGCTTCTCCAACACCTACTATAGGTATTTCCTTAGATGCAATCATTGTTACATCACAAATATGACCTAATTTTTTTTGTAAAAAAGCGAAGGCACTGGCTCCAGCGGTACCTCCGCCTATTATAATAATTTTTTTCTTTTCCATAATTCCTTGAATAAATATTAATAAAGAGATTGTAAAATGGCATATATCGGTTTTGACGTAGAAAATAGATTACACAATACAGCATTTACATTTGATAGTTACACCTCGGATGGTGTCACTTCTATTTATGCTTTAAGTGTACCCAAGCCTTTAACATCTAGGGCAATACTTGTAAGTTTTGATGGTTTAACACAACAACCCGAATTAGACTATACCTTAGATGGTGAGTCAAATTTAAAAATATTAAATGTTCCAGCAAATACTACACAAATACAAATTTTACATTTAACTAGACCTGTACAGTTACATACTATACCGGATAAATCTATTAGTTCCAACAAATTAGTTGGAGATTTACAAACACCTGGTAATTTAATAGTAGGTGGTAAATTAACAATACTTGGTGGAGAAGAAGAATCTGTTAGTACAGTTTTTCCTGCATTATCTGTTCAAGCATCAACAATTCTTATAAATGCTGATGAAAGTGGTTCAGGTGTAACCGTTGGTTCAGCAGGTATAAAAATTGATAGAGGTCAATTAGCAGATAAATCCTTTGTATGGGACGATACAGTAGATAAATGGTCAACACAAGGTGAAACATTACTTGCCCCTGTAGAAGGAACTGTTACTGGTTCAGCAACATTAAATGTTCTTAAAGCAGGCGATGTAATGACCGGCGAATTAACCTTATCAGGTGATCCTACCCAAGAAGACTCTGCGGCAACTAAATCTTATGTTGACAGACAAGCTCTTGTTAATGCTCTTTTATTCTAAATAAATATAATAAAAGAGATTAGGTATGGCTTTAACATCAACAGTAGTTGCAAATTCTAACACAACAATTATTTCTGGTACTGCCAATAAAGTAAGAGCAGTTACATGTATATTTTTCTGTAATACACATGCTACAGACGCTGATTCAATTACGGTCTATGCTGTTCCTAATACTGGAAGTGCCGGAGACAATAATACTATTATAAAGTCTGCAGAAATAAATGCAACCGATACTTTAACATTTGATACAGAAAAACTATTATTAGATGACGGAGATTCTCTTATAGGAGTATGTACTACTGGAACTATTAGTGCAACCGCATCCTATACAGATGTATAAGGAAAAATGAATGGCAAGTACGTTAAAAGGTGCAGTAAGATCAGCCGCTGATGCTGTTAGATTTGGTGGCCAAGTCCCGTCTTTTTATTTAGACCCTAATAATTTTACAGGAAGCAGTTTGCCAGTATCTGCAGGTGGAACAGGAGGTATTACTCTTCAAACTGCTAGAGATAGTTTAAGTTTATACAGCAAAAACGAAATAGATACTAAAGTTGCATCTGCTGTATTAGGTAGTGCAAATGTTATCACTAATGGTACAAATAATATTACTGTAGATTTAACAGCTCTTAAATTTACATTAGCAGGCAATGAGGTTGGTGTATGGGATAATTCTACTGGTATTTTTGCAATATCAGGTAATGTAACTATTTCAGGTACATTAGATGGTGTAACAAATGTTGCCGCAAAAGCCGAATCTGCTAGTAGTTGGGGCAATCATGCAGACATAGGTTATTTAACCGCTCCTCCATCCTATGCTATGACTGATTTAACAAATGTTTCTACTACAACACCAACAGTTGATCAATATCTAGCATGGTCAGGATCAGAATATATTCCAACAACATTTTCTCTTACTGGGTATAGTGTTTCTACATTTAATGATGTAGATACTGTAAATTTTACACCTATTGTAGGTAATGTTTTAAAATGGAATGGTGATAATTGGATACCAGATGATGATAAAAGTAATGCAATACAAGAGTTAAATGATTTAAATGATGTAGATACACAATCAAATTCACCTAGTGCAAATAAAGTATTAGCATTTACTGGAGCAGAATGGAGCCCCTTAGATTTAGATACAATAATAACAGATATAAATTTAACAACAGCAACTATCGGTACAGCAAATTTAACTGATCTATCTGTTGATTTTGGAACAATACCTGACTAAAAGGATTAATTAATGGCTATTCAGTTTAAACGAGGAACTACGAGTAATAGAACTAACTATACTCCGGCGGCAGGCGAATTAATAGTTGTCGACGTCGATCAAGTAAATCCTTCTATATATGTTGGGGATGGTAGTACAGCAGGAGGTAAATTAGCCTCTGCTCAAGGTGGAGGTGGAGTTTCTGAAGCATTTAAAACAATAACAATATCAGGTCAAGATAATATAGTTGCTGAAGCCGAGGCAGATACATTAACTTTATCGGCAGGTACTAATATAACTCTTACAACAAATGCAACTACAGACACCATAACAATTACAAATTCTTATTCAGCACCAGCAGAAACAGATCCTATTTTTACTGCTCATGATGCATTTAATGTATCAGCAAATAAAATAACAAGTTGGGACACAGCATTTGGTTGGGGCGATCATGCACTTATAGGTTATTTAACAAATCAAAGTAGTATTAATAGTTTGTCTGATGTTGATACTACAACTACTGGACCAACACAAAATCAAGTACTATCATGGAATGGAACTAAATGGATACCTGCAACATCAACAGCAGGAACAACATTATCTGGATTGTCTGATACTAATACTTCAAATGCATCAAATGGAAAAATATTAGAATATGATAATGGTACATGGATTATCGGGGAAAAAACTGCAACAGGAGCAACAACTGTTATAGGTTTAGGTGATACTCCATCTAATTATACTGCAAAAGCAAACTTTTTTGTACGAGTAAATCCTAATGCAACAGGGTTAGATTTTAGAGATATAACTGCAAATGCTCCTTTAAGTTGGGATAAAGTAAATAGTGTTTTGTCTTTTAGTGCAGATACAGATGATATAAGTGAAGGATCAACTAATTTATATTATACAGATGCAAGAGTTAATACTCTTTTAGGCACTAAAACATTTTTAGAAGATACAGATTTTACTTCACAAGGATTAATGAAACGAGGATCCTCTGCAGGAAGTTATAGTATAATCACAGATAGTTCTACTAATTGGGATACAGCATATAGTTGGGGTGATCATAGTTCTGCAGGTTACATAACTGGTATTTCTTCTTTAAGTATAAATGCATTAAGTGATGTTGCAATAACATCTTCAACAAATAATCAAATTTTACGATGGGATGGTACAAATTGGATTAATTCAGATGAAAATACCGGTATTACTACATTAACTGGTCTTTCTGATACTCCATCGGGTTATGGAGTATCCGGACAAGTATTATCATCAACTGGATCAGGTACACAATGGGTCGACCAATCAGGTGGAAGCGGAGGCGGACAAGGTTTACAAGATATATCAGATGATTTAACTCCTCAGTTAGGTGGTAATTTAGATGTTCAGGCAAGGACTATATATACATCTACAACTGACGGTAATATTGTTATTACTCCTGATGGAACAGGGCATTTAGAAATAGGTTCTGCTAATATAATTACTACAGGTAAAGTATATTTTGGAAATACATTTCCAGATTTAGCAGGACTACCTAGTGCTACAACATATGATGGTATGTTTGCTATTGCAGATGATACAGGAAATATATATTATTCACATAATACTGCATGGGCTGAAATAGCAAAGCAATCTAATGTACCTTCTGTATTAACTGACTTAGGAATATCAGATGGTACCGCAGGATATTCTTTAACTACAGACGGATCTGCAGGCTTTGCATTTACTAATATTAGAGAAGGTACTGTATATTATACAAATGGAAATTTTGGTACTGCTGGAGATAGTAGAAGCGGAAAATATATTTTTAGGGGATTAACAACTAATGATTTTTTAAATGAAATTTTTATTGGAAATGTTGCAAGTTCAAGATTAGATTTTCAAGATAATTCTATTAATACAGTAGAAATTTTAATTACAGGTACTAGATTAATAACTTTAGGAGGAGTATCTTTTAGATTTGAAGCATGTTTTCAAAATACAGCAGGAACATTATCTATGTTAGGATTTACTAAAACGAGATTAGGATTTACTGATAATGATTATGATGTTGTTTTAGATGTAGATGAAGATAGTACTGATACTATGCGACTTAGATGTAAAGGAAAAACTGGCCATAGTATTCGTTGGATGGCAGTAGTAAATACGGTTGAGGTAGCACAATGAAGTATATTATAAATTTATATAATACAGTAGATGCTCAAGCCGTTGCTGATCGCTTAGGTATAACAGGAGAAGTATTATCTAATCTTAAAGTTATACATGTAGAAGATCCAACACAAGAACAAGTAGATACATGGTTAGCAGATTCAGATGTAAAAGCAATTTTAGAAGATCAAGAGACTCTTTGTACAGATTTAAGTTCAATAGAAACAACTAGAGCAGATAGCCAACCTACAGACAGCGAAACATTTGGTGTAAGTGTTAAAGGCGATGCTACTCAAAGTGCATTGGCATTTAATGATGGTACCAATGATTGGTATTATTGGCATTTACCTGCATCATCTCAGAGACCTACTACTTCTCAATATACTAATACATATACCTATACAAATGATGGAGCCAATGTTGATCTTTATGTTATAGATTCGGGTGTATCTGGTGCTTGTTTACAAACTAACGGCGGAGCGGCCGCTAATGCTGGAGGTGATGTATTAGGAATAATGCACCCAGAATTTGAAGATCCTGCATTTTCTAATGGTTCAACTGCAAACAGCGGTAACGGAGATCAGTATCGTGTCATGCATCAAGGTGTAGGTACCATAAACATAGGTTCTGGTTCTGGAGTAGGCGGCGGCGGATGGCAAAATGAAGATACACAAGGACATGGTACATATTGTGCAATATTTGCGGCAGGTAAATTAGCAGGTATGGCTAAAAAAGCATATATATGGGCTGTAAAAGTAATGGATGCCGCAGGAACAGGATCTAATTCAGGATTGCTATCAGATTTACAGCTCGGGATGGATGCAGTAATAGCTCATGTTGGATCAAAAGCCAATGGAAGACCTAGTATAGCAAATATTTCTATAGGTGTACCTTTTTATAGAGAAGTAGGAAATATCTATATAAACGAAGTTGCAGGCGACACAATAAATGAATTACTAGATGATCATGAAAAACTTATGGGTAGTGCTAATATTTTTGTTTGCCGATCTGCAGGAAATGGTATTAAAGATAATTCGGTTGATTTAATAGGCCAAGGACCTGTGCAAGCATCTTTTGTTACAGGACCAAGAACAGGTGCAACAATACCAACTAATCCTTGGAACATAGAAGGTATCGCCCAAGAAAAATTTGGTGTTGGTGCTTTAGAACCTGTGGCCATCGGAGTAGGTGATGTTAGACAAGGCCATCTGACTTATAACTTACAATTGTCAGAATTTTCTAATTATGGTAATGCAGTAGAAATAAGTGCACCTGGTGATGCATTAGTTTGTAAATTTTGGAATGCTGATGATCATTTATTAAACGGAACATATGTAACTAATTTAGCAGGTACATCTTTTTCGGCACCTATTGTTGCAGGTTATGTATGTATTAGGCAATCAATAGTACCTATGGAAGCATTAGGATTAACAAAGCAATTTATAAAAGATTCATCAAGTCGACCACATAACTGGATTAGTTTAGAAGATTTTACACATCCACATGAACAAAAATGGCCAATAGTAAACGCCATAAAATATATTAATAGTCCGTCATTAGGAAAAAATGATAATATACAAACATTATATAATAGTGATCTTGTTGCTATTAGAGTAAATCCATACTTATATGGTGTAAAAACAAATACAACTGATACACATGAATTAGAACATAGTCCGTCTACTAATGGTTGTCAAAGTAAACTTGCTAGAGAGGATTATTTTTGTATGGATGAAGCAGTTAAAACAGATGCAGGAGGTGTAGGAATTCCGTATCTTCATGGAGAAGCCCATAGAGTAAAATTTAGATTTTTTGGTTATTTAGATTTAGCACCAGGAGATCCAAACGGAGGATCTACTCTTGCCGCACCATCTGATGGTTATCCTGTAGTAGACGTTGAATCATCTACAGCGTCTAATGGACCTATAAATTTGCAAGTATTAACATCTAAAATAAATTCTGCAGGTACTTTGTGTCGTGTATGGTTGACAGGAATACCAACAACTCCGTCAGATTGGCCAAACGGTCAACCTTTTGATGTACCAGCCGGTATAACAACAGGGGTATGGAATGGAAAATTTCTTACACAGGCAAATGCTTCTGGTGTTTATTTTGGAAAAATAGAAAATATGAATATTGCTACAACCAGTACAATTACAGATAATGTATCAGCATTAGATGGTTGGATAGTACTTAAAGCAAGAGCTAATGCAAATGATAATGTATCAGTAGATGGAGATGGACTAAAAGTAGCAAATTTATCTGGTACAAATGCATTAGGAGTAGATACAAATGCAAGTCCTAATGTAACATATGATGCAGGACAATGGGGTGTAGGAAATGGTGTTTGGGATGGTTTACATTGGCGTGATGGTGTATTTTTAAATATGGACAGTAATAGTATAGGTACTGTTGGTCTTAATGCATTATACGATTCTCAAGCAAACCAAACTATAAGAGATTATTTGCCTATACAAGAAACAGGGCAAAACATATTATTTAATTGGTATGTTGAAAAAGAATTACAGATTCCACACATATATAATAATGCTAACACAGGAAATTTTATATCTACTACTCCTCAAACTATTACTGCAAAACAAAACGAAACAATAAGTTTAAATTTAGGTATGTGTTGGATAGATACAAATACAACCCAACATATAGGATATCAACATTTAGAAGTAGGAGCCCAAGCATACACTATTTCATCTGGTGCTTTACCTGCAGGCCTTTCACTTAATACTACCACAGGTCAATTACAAGGTACACTTACAGCAGACATTGATACAATTGACACATTTACTATTACTGCTCATAATGTAAATGCTATATATACTTTTAATATAACAGAACTTGTCGAGACTGGTTATTATTATGATGGTTCAAATTTAAAGATACCTGGTACCGTTGTAGAAGGATGGATAGAAGTTAAAACAGATAATTATCAATTAGAAGTTAATAAAAATTATTTTATAGATTCGGGAGCGTTATCGGGGATTCCGATGAATTTAATAATGCCTGATACTGCAAAAATGGGTGATAAAATAGTACTTATAGATGCAACTAAAACAGCTGGTAGTAATAGTTGGATAATTAATCCAAATGGTTTAAGGATTGACTCTCCAGGTAATGGTACAGCCACCTGGACTTTAGGTACAGCGGGTATTCAATATGAATTTGTATATTTTGTATCTACTAGAAGCACCAGCGAATGGATAGTTAGAGAGACTGCAACATGAAATTTTTAAAGAAAAAAACTGTCGATACGGCAGAAGTTCAACAAGATGTTTTTACTGGTACGGGTAGTGAAACTGAATTTACTCTTACATTTACAGTAATGGATGTGAAACAATTGTTTGTATCTATTGATGGTTTAACACAAGAACCTATTGCGGCATATGGTGTTAATGTTGCCGGAACAAAAGTTGTATTTACGGAAGCACCACTTTTAGATGCAAAAATTTTATGCAAATACATAGAAGCTTCTCCGATTAATATTACAACTGTAAATCAAAATTCTATAGGAATAACTGAACTCGCTGTATCAGACGGGACATATGGACAAGCACTAACTACAGATGGTTCCGGAGCATTAAGTTTTTCTTCTGTTGATCCAGGAGGCTTTGAATATAAAAATGATACTGATTCGCCTTTTACTGCATATGCAGGGCAAGCAGTTCAAATAGATACAACAAATGCATCAGTTACTATGCTATTACCTGCAAGTCCAAATCAAAATGATGCAGTTCAAATTGTTGATGCAGGTGGAAATTTTGCAGGATATCCGTTGATAGTTGAACGAAATGGTAGTACAATAATGGATGTAGCAGACGATTTAGTAGTTAATTATGAACGAACCCATTTTGGTTTAGTGTACAACGGAAGCACATGGAGGGTATTTGCGTAATGCCATTAACTAAATTACCAGCAGGATCTATTGTAGATGGATCAATAACAAGTTCAAAAATTGCTAATGCAACTATAACAGCAACAGATATAGCAAATAGCACAATTACTGTAGATAAATTAAGTTCTGCTTTAGACATATCTGCCTATACATTAACATTACCTACAGATGCTGTAACTCATAGAGAATTAGCAATAACATATACTTCGCCTACGCATGATGATAAGTTTTTAAAAATTAATTCATCAGGTGTATTTGAATGGGCAGATCCAGGAACTTATCCAATTGCATATTCTGCAATAACAGGACCTATACCAGCAAATCATATAGCCGCTGGTACGATTGTTTCAGCAATGATAGGTAATCAAGAGGTAGCAGAGGCTAATATAGCAGATGGAACAATAACAGATGGTAAATTAAGTACAACTTTAGATTTATCAACAAAAACTATAACTTATCCTACAGATACAACTGTAACTAATTTAACAATTACTGGTAATTTAAAAACAGAAGGTACAACTACAGAAGTTGATACACAAAATTTACTTGTTAAAGATAATATTATTCGTATTAATGATGATGAAGTAGGCCCAGGAGTAAGTGCCGCGGCCGCAGGAATAGAAATTTATAGAGGCCCAGGACAGGATCATGCAACTATTATGTGGGATGAAGCATCTGGTAAATTTGAATTTAGATTAGGTGCTAGTACTGTAGATTTAACTTTTGGTGCGGCAGGCACTCCTGCTGATTCTATAGGATATGATCAATTAAAAATAAATGATGCCGCAGATCCTGGACCAGCAACCAATACTTTTTTACAATCTGCCGGAGATGGTAATTTTGAATTTGCAGTAGTTAGTTCTGATAATTTTCCAGTATCGGGGGCAATAAGTGGAACATTGGCTAGTAATACATTACAAAATTATTCTGTAACTACCCAAAAAATAGCAGATAGAGCTATAACATCTGCTAAATTTGATACAAGTATTTCATTTGTTGGAACGACTGTTATTTTTAATCCTGGAGATATTTTAACTGCAATAAATGGTGCAGGATATTTTAATTTAACAAATCCTAATATTAATTTACCTACTAATGTTGTTGACAGTGGAAATATACAGGATGGGTCTGTAACAGGGTTTAAATTGGCAAATTCTTTAGATTTGTCAACTAAAACTTTAACATATCCTGATAATATAACTTTTCAAAATTTAACTATTTCTGGTAATTTAACGGTCAACGGTACAACTACAACTATAAACACAGCCTTAGAAACTTCTGAAGGTTTAGAAATTTCTCCTTCAGGACAATCTGTAGGTTTATTAATTAATAGCACATCTACAGGTCACCACTTACAAATACAAGATGATTCTGTTGATACATTTTTAGTTAAAGATGGTGGAGATGTAGTATTACAAAATTTAACTGTTGAAAAAGGTATTACTGAAAAATTAGGAACATCTACTGTAAGTGGTACTACTATAACTGTTGATTTAGCAACTGGTAATCATTTTGTAGTAGATCTAGAAGGCCTTACAGGAGATATTTCAACATTTACAGTAAACAATACAAACTCAACTTCTAATATGGTAAGTTCATTTACTATGAAAGTTATTCAAGGAACAACCACATCTACTCGCAATTTTACATGGGCATCATTAACTGCATTTAAATGGCCCGGAGCATTTGGTGACGGATCCTTATTAGATTTTGATCCTCCTTCGTTAACCCAAGGTGCAGATAAAGTAGATATTTTTTCATTTATTACATATGATAATGGAACTACTTGGTATGGTCAAATAATTGGTATGGATTATAGTTAAGCGGCTAGTTTTTCTACATTTGTTGCTATAGTTTTTATTTTGTTAATAGCAGATTTATCATAAAAAACTAATTTTGCGCCTGAATGCAATGGCTTAGGCCAAGCACCGATATCTACCCAACAATATCCACTAGACTCTTTGTTTAAGGTTGGAACAAATTCGTCATAGCAAGCAATAACAAATGTCTTGTAATCAAATCCATTGTTAGATTCAAATATATGTAAAGGATATATTTTATGTGAAACAGGAAGTTCTCCCATTTCTTCTTCTAATTCTCGTTGTAATGTTTCTAATGGCTGTTCGTCTTTTTCTGCCTTACCACCCCAAAATGCCCATGTGCCAGGATGACTGACATTTTTTGACCGCATTTGAAGTAATATTCTACTAGTGGGCAAAGACAAAAAAATAGCACCTACTCCGCTAGTCATAAATATAATCTCCAATATCCGGATGGATAATTTGCTTCGATTGCACTAATCCATTCGATACCATTCCATTTCCATTTTTTACTGTCTTGTGCATTTTGTGTAAATTTTATAGTTCCCCATGTATGGCCAGCGGCTTCACATGTAGATTTAACTGTATGTTCGCTTTGAGGACAACCAACATATGCGGTACTCGAATCAAAATCTATAATCCATTCAGAGCCAGTTTGGCTATATTGTATTATATCGTACTTATTGCCATGTGTTCCGTGAACATCTGAAGAAACAATATGTGCATTATGTGCTACTCCAATGAATGTATGCCCACCAAATGTTAAACCATATATATGTTTTACAGTAGGTGATGTTTGTTGGGTCCAAGATACACCGTTATTTGATGAAGTGGCAATAACTCCATTGGTTCCTGCGGTAACAAAAACTCCATTACCGAAAGTAACTTCATAAAATCCGTCTGTTATTCCTGAATTCCTTGAAAACCATGTAATTCCATCAGTAGATGTAAGAATAGCATCATTTACTCCTGTAACAACAAATGTATTATTTCCATATGCTATTCCTCTAAGATGTTCTGTTGTTCCTGAGGTTCTTTCAGTCCAAGTAACTGCATCTGGTGAAGTATAAATTTTACCATTCCAAGTTACAAAAATATATAAACTATTTGCATATATAACATCAAATATTGTTACCGTAATCGGTGTTGATTGTTCTGTCCATGTTATACCATCTGGAGAAGTAATAAGAGCTCCACCGGCACCTACTACAACATATTGATTATTGCCCCATGTAACAGCTCTAAGTTGGTTTGTAAATGCATTTGGAGGCGTTTGAGGAGTCCAAGTAATTGCATCAGGTGATGTAAGAATAGTTGCATTATTTCCTACCGCAATCCATTGATCATTTCCATATGTAATACCATATATGGCCTCAGTTGTGCCAGAAGTTCTTTCAGTCCATGCCTCTCCGTGTCCTGGCGAACTTTGGATTTTACCAGTCATTCCGACACTTACAAATAAACCATTATAGTGAGCAACATCATTTAAATGAGTGCTTGTAGCAGATGTTTCTGAAGCCCACTCTACTCCTACAGTTCCGGTTCCTGTACCTCCTGGCCAAGGAGTACCAACTGGTACCTCGTTTAACACCAAATATCGTTGACCATCAGCCGCCGCTGGTAAAGTACCATCGCCAGGATAAGCAACTGTAGGATCTATAATAGCATCTACTGTAGCAGTTTCTGCTGAATTTGTAGGTAGAGTATCTGTATCTATAGTTGCGGTAAGTTGTGAACCTGTAGGATCAGACAAAGTACCATATACTTGAAAGTTTGATTCGCTTTCTACTAAAGCATCCATTAATTTAATTTGGCTAACTCCTGTTCTAAAATCAGCACCTCGTTCTTTAAATAAATCTTCCCAAGTATCTGTAGTAGGTGACCCATCTTTATCTAATAATGTTAATAACGTGCCTGTAAAGTTTACAACTCTATCACCAAAAGTTGTTACCATATAACTAGAATCCGCTCCTGGAATGGAACCATCATTTCTAAATTGTTCCATTTCTGCTGTTGATTTTGCAGTAACTACAGATGAAATAATTTGATGTATAAGTTTTTGTTTTGTAACTCTTGCAGGAACTGTTAAATGGATAGGCATTTTAAATGTTAGAGTTGCAATATCAATCATATCTTCTACACCAGTTGGTATAGATCTATTTGTCCATTGAACACCTGTTAATTCTACAATAGATAATCTTGTCCAATCAAATGGATTATCTGTAGAATTAATATCAACAGCAGGATTATATAAAGTTAAAATTTGTTCTAGTAATTGAAATTTTTGATCACTATTACTTGTCCATATGTCTACCTGCATTGTTAAATTATAAGGAACAGGCATGTGTCGTTCAATTTGATATGTATTACCTAATTCATTATCATATTCGTTTGTTGTATAATTAAACTTTTTTTCAAATACCTGTACTTTGTCTATTTCCATTGGTGCTCGTCTAGCATCAGGGCTTATTTCTAATGCTTGAATCCAGCAACTAATAAATGGTGCAGAATTTACTACATTTTCTGAATTTTGTTTTAAAACATGCATTGCCATACGGTTTGCATCACCGTATCTTACAGGAACAGTTCTATATGTTTCTGTTGCTCGATCTATTTCAATTTGAAAATTTGCAAATAGTCGCATAAATTGTTGCAAATATCTGCGAGTTTGTTTATCGTAAAAAAAATCCATTATACATCACTCTTTGGTTTTATTACACTAGATAATCCTTGTTTAGATTTAACATCTTCTCCAGGCATAGATATTGTATCTGGATTGTTTGTAAATCTTCGTTGTGAAAATGTTCTTGCTTCCCAACTATCATCATTTGGATTATGATCTGCTGTATATGTCCATAATGTTCCTACACGTTTATATAATCTATTTGGTGTAAAATCTGTTCGTACAAAGAAATCTCCTTCGGCAGGATTTGCAGGAAATTGTGTTCCATGTGCAGGTGATATTGAATCATAATCAAATAAATGAGCAGTATCAAGGTATCCTTTGTTTTCTTCCTCTGCGGCTTCTATAATTGTATCAGATATTTCAATTTCAGATGCATATGTACTAAGCACATCAGTATCAGTTTCCATAATATCTTGAAATTCTTGTGTATCTGTCATTGGTCCTACTTTAACACGCCATATATGAGGCCACCAAGATTGTGAAAATCCTTCTGATGCTCTATTTGCATCTTCAACTACATAAAATTTATTAATAGCACCCGCATTTGGATCTAACAATGTATCATCACGCAAATGTGGTAATTCTAATACATCACCTGACATTAATTTTCTGCCAAGTTTTGCTATCATATCATTAATATGAAATGATACAAATAAATTATCTGCTGTTAAAAAGAAACCAAATTGTGAAAGGTCAAAATCGTTATCGCTTACATTATATAAGCCACGTAATTCATATATATCGGGATCATATTTTCTATCCCTATTTTCCATTAACAGCATGTCTTGAATTGTTAATTCCGAAGCACCATCCATTGAAGCATGGTGATTAGGTTGGGTAGGATCGTTTTGTTCTCCTACGTTTTCGGGTCCTAGATACTTATGAACTAAGAAGGCAGTCCCCCCTACTTCAAATTGTTCTCTAATATTTGAATCAAAAAAGTTATAATCGTTGGACTTTTCTTCTCGCCAGAGGCTAAGTCGGGGCATAGTAACATTCCTTATTCTTAATATTTATCGAAATGTTACGCCCCTATCGAATTAAATAATCGTGTCAATTATAACTTTTGTAATATCATATGGGTTAGCATTAGATGCAGGCCGCCTATCTTCTAAATAACCGGTTGTATAATTAGATTCAACCGTTTGAGGCGGTATTCTTACACTTGCACCTCTATCACCTTCACCATAACTAAACTGATCAATAGATGCTGTTTCATGTAAGCCAGTCAAACGTTGATCATTATCTTGTCCATAAACATTAATATGAGCAGTATGATTTTGTTCTAATTTATTAAGTATGTTATCGTATATTCCCTTACTTGCATCATTCCGCATAGAATCAGTTGAGAAATTTGTATGCATACCAGATCCATTCCAGTCACCTTTAATAGGTTTAGGTTCTATATTAATATCACAGTTATGTTCTTCTGCAACTCTCTCTAAAATGTAACGTGACATCCAAAGATCATCTCCAGCATTTTTTGCACCTTTACTAAACACTTGGTACTCCCATTGTCCAAGAGCAACTTCTGCATTTGTACCAGTAATATCAATATTTGCTTCAATACATTTAGTCATATGATCAGATACTACATCTCTTCCTGCAACTTTACTTGCACCTATACCACAATAATATGGTCCTTGTGGTCCAGGCTCTCCATTTTCCCAACCTAAAGGTTTACCTGTGCCATTTGTTATAAAGTATTCTTGCTCAAATCCAAACCAATATCCATCTGAATCTTCAAATGTTATTGCTTCTCTCTTTTCAGTTGAGCACATAACAAGAAACGCACCAGCAAGAAATGGGTTAGGATAAAGTTTAACTGGTGTTAATGTAACATCCGACTGATCGCCGGGTGCTTGATCTGTTGAAGAACCATCATAAGACCAAACAGGTACTTCTTCTAAACTGCTAATGTTGCCTTCCGCAACTTTTACCTTACTTCGTAATTTCTCGTTGGCATCTAGCCATACGTATTCTAATACTGTTTTCATAATATTTTCCTTCTAAAAACGTCGAATTTCGTGCTTAAAATATAAGCATCATTTAAGAAATTTTCCATGTATTTTCTTCCAAAAGTGCTTAATTTTATGACATTTTTCTCATTGAGTATTTACCTCATTATAATGTAATTTAACTGGTTACGAGAAATTTAAAAAAATCTGCGTAAATACCTAGCACTGGTGTATAAAAAATAAATACAAAGTATAACATAGGAAGCCTTATAAAGGGAACCCACGTAAAAATTCTAACAGCGGGGTATCATATGTTTTTAACTGATCATTTACAGAATGCGGCCAAAGCGGCAGGCAGACCTTGTAATCTATCCTATTATTTTTATCATGCTTGGATTGCACTTAAATGTGGTGCAATTTATTATTACATAGCATTTTTTTCTCACGTACATGCAATCTTTCCTTTTGTTCATGCAGGATTCGGACTTGCAGAAATGATTGTAGCTCGAACCAATGTAATTCGTAAAAGTATTCCTGACTGGGAAGGCTGGAAAGAATTAGATAATTGGGACGATGAAAAATATGCCTCTTGATAGTTTTTTAAAACGACTGGATAATGAACTACTTAATCATTCTGTTATAACCGATAACAAATATTGTAATTGGTTTAAGCAAGCAGAACTCTCTCCAGTCGATGTACTTTATTTCACCCAGCAATTTTCTGTTTTTTCAAATCAATTTATTATTGCCCAATTAAACAAAGTTATAAATGCAGTTGATTTAGAAGAAGCAAGGGCAGGAAAAGAAGTGTTAGCAAATGAGCTAGGAGTTGCGTTTAAAGACGGTTCAGTAGAAGGTGGTACATATAAATTTTATCATGCACACTTTGAATGGCTAGTTAAGTTTGCTAAACACCTAGGATTATCATTTAATGATATAGGAAAAAGAAAACACGGATCTCCTGCAACATTATTTTATTGTGATGAATTAATTAGAATATACGGTAATGAAGATTTTAATGTATCTGCAGGTGCTAGTTTTGCAGTAGAAAATTGGGCGGCGGCTGGTTTTTGGAAAGATTTAATTGCTGGTTTAGAAAATTTTAAAAAAAGTCATAATCTTAGCATGTCTTTAGGATTTTTTACATGGCATGATAAATTAGAAGATCAACATGCCGAACATACAAGAGAAGAAATGATTACATTGTACAATGAACATAATCTTAATGAAGATGTGTTTATTAAAGCAGGTAACGAAATGTTAGATGGTGTTAAAGCATTTTGGGTAGGGTTAGATCAAGAACGAATAACGAGGGCCCATTATGGATCTTAAAGGATTACATCATTTTGCTTGGAAATGTGTTAATGTTAAAGAAACAATTGATTTTTATAGTGGTATTTTAAACTTACCACATGTCCATACAATAAAAAAAGATTATGTTCCAAGTACAGGAGAATATGCTCCATACGAACATATATTTTTTAAAACAGATGAAGGAAGTCATATTGCATTTTTTGATACAGGCGATGGCAAAGGTACAACTACTGATTGTGATGATTGGATAGTTCATTTTGCATTCAATGTTGATACAAAAGAAGATGTTAATAAATGGTATGAAAAATTAAAAGATTATAATGTAGATGTTATAGGACCTACAAATCATGATGATTGGATTTATAGCATTTACTTTTTTGATCCAAATGGGTTAAGGCTAGAAATTACAACAGAGTTATAGGAGAAAAATGAAACTTGCTATTATTGGTGCCGGCAGAATAGGCCTTGCTATATATAAATTATTAAAATCAATAGACTATGCTCCATACGATAATTTTAATATCAAAATATGCGACACTAGAGTTGCGGCAGAAACCCACGGAGCAACATTACCAGTTATTGATTTTATTGATGCTTCAGATCTTAAAATGTTAAGTTCATATTTAGATAATTCGGATGTTGTTCTTTCAGCAACTAACTACAATTTTAATAGAGATATTGTACAACTTGCATTAAAAAAAGGAAAACATTATGTTGATTTAACTGAAGATGTTGGAACAACAAATTGGATTAGAGAATATTCAAAAGATGCAAGTGTATCGGTTATTCCTCAATGTGGGTTGGCTCCAGGTGCTATTAATATTATAGGAGCCCATTTAGCAAGACAATTTGAAAAACCTGTATCACTTAAACTTCGTGTAGGAGCATTACCATTATATTCTGCAAATAGAATGTCGTATTATTTAAGTTGGAATACTGCTGGGTTATTAAATGAATATGTTAATATGTGTGACGCTATTGTTAATAGAGGAAAAGCAAAAGTTAAACCACTAGAAGGGTTAGAAAAAATAATAATAGATGGTATTGAATACGAAGCATTTAACACATCAGGTGGTGTCGGAACATTAACAGAAACATTTTGGTTACAAATAAATGAATTAGATTATAAAACAATTCGATATCCAGGGCATGTAGATTATTTGCGTTTTATGTTTGAGGATTTAGGTCTTAAAAATAATATGGATTTAGCAAATGAAATTTTTAATAATAACGTACCCACAACAACAGATGATGTAGTAATATTTTTTGTAAAAGCAACAGGTTATATTAATGATAAACTAACAGAAAAAAATTGGGTATGTAAAATATACGGAGAAAATAACATGACAGCAATAGAACGAGCAACAGCAAGCGGGGTTGCAGAAGTATTATGTATGTTAAAAGATAATAAATTATCCTCTGGTTTTATAAAGCAAGAAGACATACCATTTGATAATTTTATTAATGGTAAGTTTGGAGCAATTTATGGGACATGAAAATTGGACAGTAGAATCTCCTACATTTAGAGGCCATCCAAGAATATTACAAATAATACAAGGATCTTGGATGAGTTCAACATTAGAATTAACTCAATTTTGTGACGGTAGTGCTTACCTTAGCCATATGGAACGAATACGAGGTGCAAGAGGACAAGCATTAGACGAATCTATATATACTACCCCGTTAATGTATCAAGGAGTAAGCGATAAATTTTTAATTTGGTGTGCTATGATACATGCTTTTCCTTATGAATATAAAACAGATTTCGAAGCAGAAGTTGGTGTAGTTATAGACGATGTACCAATGGGAATAAAAGCAGAACATGCAGGACATTACATTAGATATGTTACAATTATTAATGATATTAGTCTTCGTGCTTTTTGTGCAGAAGAAATACAAACCGGGTTTGGTTTTTTACAAGGAAAACCACATAGTGCTTTAGGAAAATGGAGTGTACCAGTTTCAGCATTAGATAAAGATATATGGCACGACAATAAACTTCATGGTACTATGATTATAGAACTTAATGATGAGCAAGTAGGTAAAATTCATACAAGTAAAGAAATGCATTTTGATTTTGGTCAATTAATAGCTCATGCGGCAAAAACTAGAGCATTATCAAAAGGTACATTAATTGGAAGCGGAACAGTAAGTTCTAGTGATCCTAATGATGGATTTGGCTGTTTAATGGAAAGAAATATAGTTACAAATAATAAAGATTATTTAAAATTAGGTGATAATATAAAAATGTATATAGAAGAATTACCTAATCATTTATTAATAGAACAAAAGGTAACAAATGGATAGAAAAATTTTTAATGAAGATCATAAAATGTTTCGCGAATCTATTATTGAATGGATTGAAAAAGATATATTACCTAATTATGACCAATGGGAAAACGATAAACAAATTCCTAGAGAAGCATGGAAACAATTAGGGAAATTGGGCGGATTATGCCCAATGGCAAAAGAACAATATGGTGGATTAGAAGGTGATTTCTTATTTCAAACTATTGTAACAGAAGAATTAGCATATAGAGCATGTAGTGGTTTATTGGTTGCAGTTCATAATGATTTAGTTTATCCATATCTTGAAAAATTTGGCACTGAAGCACAATGTAAACAATGGATTCCTAAAATGATTACTGGTGAAGTTATTACAGGATTAGGAATGACCGAACCAGCAGTAGGATCTAATCTTGCTGGCATAACAACTAAGGCAGTTAAAAAAGGTAACAAATATATAGTTAATGGTTCAAAAACATTTATATCAAATGGCCAAACTGCTGATATGTTTGTTGTTGCGGTAAGAACATCTAAGCCAGGTTTATTAAGTCCAGATCCACGTAAAGGTATTAGCATGTTAATAATACCAGCCGATGCACCAGGATTTTCTCGTGGACGTAATTTAGATAAAATAGGATTCCATAGCCAAGACACATCTGAACTGTTTTTCCAAGATGCAGAAGTACCAGTTGAAAACCTTATAGGAGAAGAAGGCAGTGGTTGGCTTTATATGATGGAAAATTTGCAAACAGAACGAATTGCACTTGCAGTTGGTGCAGTAGCCGCGGCAAGAGGTACTGTAGATATTACAAAAGAATATGTGCAAATACGAAAAATATTTGGAAAACCAGTTGCGGCATTTCAAAATACAAAATTTCAATTAGCAGAATGTGCAACTGATGTTGAAGTTGGCCAATCGTTTATGGATGATATTTTAGTCCGCCATATGAATAATGAAAGTTTAGTAAAAGAAGTAAGTATGGCAAAGTATTGGCTCAGTGATATGCAATTTAGAGTTGCAGATAAATGCTTACAATTATTTGGTGGTTATGGTTATATGAAAGAATATCCTATATCACGGTTTTGGACAGATGCAAGATTACAACGTATCTATGGAGGAACCAATGAAGTAATGAAGGTACTTATTGCACAACAAATAGGATTAAGCAAATAAATGAAATGGATTGGTATAATATTTCTTATAAGCACCATATGGACGAGTCTTGAACCCTCGTTTGATTCAAAAGGTCGATTAACAGAACCGTTAGGTGTGCAATTTGGTATTAATGAAGAATATTTTATTTCAGAAAAAGAATGTTGGAAATATTTTGATGAGCATTCATCTTTTAAACTTTTAGATTTAGTTGATGATCGTAATTTTTATGATGTTCAATCTAAAATAAAAAGTTATGAAATAGAAGATGTCGGTTATGCTTATGTTACATGCAAACCAAAATATTTAAGTATAACAACTCCTCCATTTGGTAGATCTCAAGATTCTACTCAAACGCCTAAAAAATAGTTATTAAATGAAAAAAGATGATAAATAGGTTGTCCATTCTAAAACTGGCTCTGGGGGTTGGATTCGAACCAACACGCCCCTCTGCAAAGGGACAATACGCAAACAACGTACCACGTCTACCGTTTCGTCACCCCAGAGTCCGTTCTTCTATAAGATGTTCCTCTTGATGTTCTGCAAGCTCATCAAGGTTGTTAAATGTTTCGTCACATTCAAAGCAACTAGCAAATCCATATTTCTTATAAAAATCGTTATCATAATCATTTTTCAAAGTATCTCTGCTCTTTTCATTCCTGAAATTAAACGTGTTATTCCTATTCCGCCTCCATAACGAGGTCTGAAATCGTATGATAAAAATTCTTCAAGTTCTGCTTCTACTCTTTCTTTACCGAAAAGCTCATACAATAAACTGGCATACCCACCATCTGATATTGTATGGAATTGTTCTCGCATTTCTTTAACATCGGTTGCACGTTCTGCACTACCGATAGTTTCCATGCCACCTATAATGACATCGCATTTATTAGCAAGTTTTCCGGTTTTCTTCACATCCGTTTCACCAAGTTTCATGTTCCAAAAAGGACTTGTTGATTCTGGAAACTTAGTTAGAAAGAATACATCTCCGTATTCTTTATACATATTTTCTTCATGTCCGGCATCTAATTCTGGACCAGTATATTTTGCTAATACACTTTGATATAATCCTCCAGGAAAATCTAAATCATCATATGGAGCCAAATTCCGCTCACACTTAAATCCGAGATGTTTACAAAGATCATTTTCCATTTTGAGAAGATCATTAAAATCTCCTGGTGCTTCAAATTCAAACATTGGGAAGATTAATTCGTGTCTACCTTCTTTAGGATTTTGTTCTTGCCTATAACTTGTACTAAGACAATAACATCCTGGTAAATCTGGTTTTGTTAATAATTCATATTCAAGCCACATTTGACCTGTTTGAGGTAGTGGCCATATTTTACCGTTGTAATTGTAAGTCGCAACCGTGGTTGGATCTTCACAAGCGGCTAATATGCTTAATCTGTTTTGGGTATGTACTTCTTGAAAATTTAAATCATCGAAAAAGGAACGAAGACGCTTAACCACAGTCGTAAATTCAACAGGGTTAATTAATTGTGTCATAAGTTCTGATTCTCCACCTAAACCTATGTATTTAGCATTTAAGTTAAAAAAACTTGACTTTAAGAATACTAAGTAGTATAATAGATGTATGTGGACGTGGCTGAAAGGTTTAGGCAACAGTCTGCAAAACTGTTTTATGCAGGTTCAACTCCTGTCGTCCACTCCAGTATTATGAAACAAAGTACACAATTTAAAACATTTGAAAAATTTGTAAAAAAATTACAAAATAAGATATGTAATGCTCTAGAAAACATAAACGTAGAAGAAGATGGTATTGGCAAATTTATCGAAGATAGATGGCTTCGTCCTGAAGGAGGCGGAGGTATAACTAGGGTTATGCAACCAGAAAAATCTTCTTTCGTTGCTACAACAATTTTTGAAAAAGCGGCTGTTAATTTCTCAAATGTTACAGGTCCTATTATACCTGGAATGACAAGAGCAGTTGAGATGAAAGGCGATGAGTTTAGTGCATGTGGTTGTTCTCTTATACTACATCCAACTCATCCTAAAGTTCCTACGGTTCATATGAACATTAGGTATTTTGAAACTAATGCAGGACAAAGTTGGTATGGAGGAGGAATAGATTTAACACCATTTTATCCGTATCCTGAAGACTTTGTATTTTTTCATAAAACATTAGCAAAAGCATGTAACAAAGCAATACCAAATAGTTATGCACCTTTTAAAACTTGGTGTGATGAATATTTTACTATTAAACATAGAAATGAAATGCGAGGAATAGGAGGAGTATTTTTTGATTATTTAGACGGCACAGATAAGGCCAATTTTAAGTTAACTAAGTCTGTTGGTAATGCATTTCTTAAAGCATATCTACCTATAGTCGAAAAAAGATCACAAGAATCTTATACTAGTTATGACACAGATTTTATGAAAATACGTAGAGGTAGATATATAGAATTTAATCTTGTATATGATAGAGGTACACTTTTTGGATTAAAATCAAATGCTAGAGCAGAATCTATATTGTGTTCTATGCCACCTTATGCTGAATTTATATATAACTGGACTCCAAAAATAGATGGTCCGCATCAAGAAATGATACAATATTATCAACCAAAAGATTGGTTGACATTTGATCTGTAGAGTGTATAATATATGTATAAATTAAGTTAACTTTTATAAGGATCTAAGATGGCACTTAAATTCGAAAATAAATTTAATGTAGGTGATAAGATTAAATCACAAGATTTTTATGGAAAACCTGAATATTACATTGCAGGTAAAATTACCGGAACTGATGTAATTAGAGGTGCAAAAGTATACTTGATAGATATTGACGAAGATACATTATGTGAAGGTGATAGGGTAGGCGATGTTGGTTATGTTCCCATGGAAGTTTCTTTCATGGAATGGGATAATAGAGTAACTCTTTACTAATTAAAAATTATGACACAAGATCACATAAACTGTATGCTTAAACTGCAAATCGCAATTAATGCACTCCTTGAACTTCGCACAGATGTCCAAAGCGGTTCAAACGAAATGTGTACCATTGACGCCGCACTTGGTAATATAGGTGTGGATAAAAAATTTGTTAATGATACACCTGGTTACTTGTATCAATTTCCAACTGAAACAATAGCAAAAAATTTAGTAGAAAAATGATAATTCCACAAGTTGTATTATTTGTAGTAGGAATGGGAACTGTAATATGGACTGCGGTAACCCATCCAAATCCTTGTCCAAAAAGGTATTTAGATATGGGCGGAGATGTAATAAAATATTGTGAAGTTACATCTGCAGGTATGTCATACGAATGGACTGTTAAAAAGGAATATGATTATTGAGGGTATTATTTGGTTTCTACCCTGGTTAACAGAAGCATGGTTATGGGAGAAGTCAGTAAACATAGCAATAATAAGCACAATATTATTCACTAAAAAACGTGAATGGTGTGTTGACTATGATGGCTCAGGTTATGATGGAATATTTTATTGCTTATAATAAGGAAAGCAAATGAAAAGCAAACAGTTTGGTAAACGTAATCGTCAAGAAGGTGCTATGAAACGCACCGAAGCACAACTCAAAGTTTACGAGCAAGAGCTTGTAAATGACAAAGGCAATAAAGATCTTAAAAAGAAGATTGAACGTGCCAAAAGTACTATTGAGAACACTAAGAAAAATTTAAAATAAATATTATTTTAATTTTTGTAGGAGAATACGTGACCGTATTTGAGTTGGGAAATATGACATTCGTGAGCACAATGGAGGTAGACCGGCGGGCGAGGGAACAAAAACCGAATGCTCTACTATAGGGACATTTAAGGGGACCATGTGGGGACTCAATGGTAAATGCTACCACAGAGCGAAGCGTGGCTGAGTTTGAAAGCATGCCTCTCAATGAAGTGTGTGGAAGGGCGGAACCTATAGCAGGCTCAATGTACCTACAATTATTCGATTAGACTAAGCATTTCGAGGGAAGGAGGCTCGAGTGGGCCAAGATAGTCGTTAAATTCGCTGTTTAACGAACTAGGGTAGCACCCCTCATTGAGACTTGGCGGTAGAAATGTTACGGGAGAATAAGGAAATTGCAAACCTTATTCTCCTGTCTTCTTTTGTACTAAATATTATACCATGAAATATTTAACGTTATTTTGGAAACCTATCCTTATAATCACCGTTATAATAACATATTGGTTATTAAATGGATGTGGAGTACCACCCGAAGATTGGCATGAAACCCGCCCTGGAGGTAACAAACAATGGTTTGCAAGAATGGATGCATCTTTGGAACGATGGATAGTTGCTTCGCAATATCTACCTAGAAAAAAACTGCAAGGATTAGTACATGCAGGATTTTTTGAACTAAAGGATGGACTTTATTCTCATCATTGTGATAGTCACCAAAATATGATACGGATGAAATATAATGAAGAAAATAATACATGGAAACAAATAAAATACGAGACACACGGATGCAAGACGGATTTTTAGAACAATTAGATAAATGGTTATACAAATATAAAGAACAACAACTCCATTTTTTCTGGTCCTTTAGTGTTACAACATTAGCAGTATTTTGGCAACCTTTATTAGTATCAGGGCTAGTAATTACAATCGCAAAAGAACTTTGGGATTGGAAAAGTTTTAGTCATACCTTTTCTTGGAAAGATTTACAATGGGGTCTTATAGGATGGATTGCAGGCTTATTGATTGTGGGGGCGTAGCTCATTTGGGAGAGCGTATCCCTTGCACGGATAAGGTAGCTGGTTCGATCCCAGTCGCCTCCACCAATGCGAGTATCGTATAATGGTATTACCTTAGGCTTCCAACCTAATGATGCGGGTTCGATTCCTGTTACTCGCTCCAATAGATTATGTTATATACAGTTAAAATAGGTCAAAAAACAGTTTTTAAAACAAATAAATTGAAAGACGCATTAAAAGTAATTTCAGATATATTTCGTAAAGGACATGAAGATGTTTATTTACATGGCGGTAGGTTAGGGTCATGGAGATAACATTTAATATACCCTTGGGTATCGATATAGAATTTAACGAAGCATGTAATGCTAGTTGTGTATATTGCCCTGTTAGTATTAATCCTAGACGTAAAAATAAGCATATGTCAATTGAGGACAGTGATGTTATTTTTAAAAAATTAGAAAAGCAAACTATAGAATTTATTTCGTTTTCTCTTTTTAATGAGCCATTATTAGATCCATTTTTTAATCAAAGAATAGAACAATTACGAAAATACAAATTATATAAAACATTATCACTTCATACAAATGGTATATTATTAACACCAAAAGTATTAGATTTTTTAAAAGAATCTGATTTAAAACATATGGTATTTAATTTTCCTTCTGCAATAGAAGAAGAATGGTCAGACCAAATGGGTATGCACAAAAAACATTTTTTGCCTACATTAGACAATATACTTTCATTTTGTGAATCATTTAAAAATGTTGATGTTACAATAGAAATGAATCAAAAATTATTTTTTAATAAACCTGAAGAATATAGAGAAGGACTTACAAAATTATTTGATAAAAGAGTTTATTTTGATTTAGCACCGTTAGTTAATCAAGCAGGTAACATTGTTAACGAACATGTTGCATCTCCACCTGTTAAAAGAACGTTTAAACATACGTTTTGTCGAGATGGAAAACTATTAAATGGTTTAACAATAAATTATGATGGTAGTTGTCGTTTATGTTGTAAAGACTATCATAAAAAATATACTGTCGGAAATATACTCACTGACAGTATCAAAGACATATTAACGTCAAAGGAATCTAAAAGATTAATATCGCAAATATATGGTAGTAAACCAAAAGATAAAGATCTTTTATGTAAATCTTGCACAAACTTTTTAACCATATAAAACAATGAAAGAAAATTTTAGTGTAACTAAAACACTCGTCGAAGACGAAAACGGCGAATTAGTTATTGAATTTACTGAAGACGAATTAGATGACTTAGGTATAGAAAACGCCGAAGACATATTTAAAAATAATAAAGAGCAAAATGTGGATTAATAAATATCTGCATGTTGAAGAAAATAACTAATTTATCAGAAATAATAGAGTTAGTCAAAGACGATCCTGTGAGGCCACACATAGATCCGTTATGGCGAATTACCCCACCTAGAGAAGTATATGCAATAGATAATATTGCAGGTCTTTGTGTAGCATTTACAAATAGTATTCCTATATCTGAAAT